>OCTX012156395.1_pt1 | contig 33994 bp, 24 predicted proteins | sample 1539691 | NCBI WGS metagenome assembly OCTX01 (sample SAMN02144231, study PRJEB22623) | gut metagenome | biome: sheep rumen | host: Ovis aries | place: New Zealand
GATAAGTTCTACAACATCGCCAGGTTCTGCCAGAAACACAAGCTGAAGGTGAATCTCGCTATGTTGTATCTCGTCGACGAGATGTACAAGAACGTGGGAAAGCATTTCACAGTCGTTTTCGGAAAACCGATTCCGTGGCAGACTTTTACCGACAAGTCACGAACTCCGGCTCAGTGGGCACAATGGGTGCAGGACTCGGTGTATGAACTGTGAAGTGTATGGTTCAAAAAAACTAAAATATAGATGATATAGAAGACTGATGGGAGCGTGTTTGGTACTCCTTCTCATGATTTTCGTCAATCACTTTTATTAAAATATGTTGGAAAAAGAAAATTGCGCAACAGGCGAATGTCCGGCTAACGCTCAGAAGGGTGGGCAGGTGCTGCCGCCATGGTATGGTAAATACGATGATATTATACCACCAGTACCTGTGGAACTCCTGAAAGCGGAGCTTACCGAGGACAAGAAACTGCGGGGAACGAACCGAAGCAATAATGAGATATACATCTGCACTTGGCAGGATTCCCCAAATGTGGTCCGCGAAATCGGAAGACTGCGTGAAATAGTATTCAGGGCTGCCGGAGGGGGCACGGGAGAACCGCTCGACCTCGACGAGTTCGACACTATGGACGACCCTTACAAGCAGCTTATCGTATGGGACCCCGAGGACGAGAAAATCATCGGTGGATACAGATATTTGCTCGGTACGGACATCAAGATGGACGAACACGGAAAACCTCTCCTGGCTACAGGACATATGTTCGAGTTCAGCGACAAGTTCATGAAGGAATACATGCCCTACACCATTGAGCTGGGAAGATCTTTTGTCAGCCTCGAATACCAGTCTACGCGCACCAGCAACAAGGCTATATTCGCTCTCGACAACCTTTGGGACGGACTTGGTGCGCTCACCATCATCATGCCTAACGTCAAGTATTTCTTCGGAAAGATGACGATGTACCCGTCTTACAACCGGCGCTGCAGAGATATGATTCTCTTTTTCCTCAAGAAGCATTTCGAAGACAAGGAGAAGCTCATCATACCGGAAGTTCCGCTTGAGCTCGAGCACGACCCGAAGGAGTTTGAAGCCATCTTCACTGAGGATAACTTCAAGGACGACTACAAGATTCTCAACCGCGAGGTGCGCAAGTACGGGCTCAACATACCGCCGCTCGTCAATGCATACATGAGTCTCTCGCCTACGATGAAACTCTTCGGTACGGCCATCAACTACGGATTCGGAGACGTTGAGGAGACGGGTATACTCATCACCATCGACGAAATCATCGACGACAAGTATGTTCGCCACATCGAGTCCTTTGCAAAAGAGCATCCAGAACTCATCAAAATCACATCTGGGGCCAACATCGTCATCAGCGACAAGGAATAGAATTGATGGTTATACCAAGGAAATATAAGAAAAAAACTTCCACATTAAAAGTGGAAGTTTTTTGTGAAGTTTTTTGTGAAGTTTTTTGTGAATTATCACAGCCATTCACGATAGAGATTTTTATGTGCTCTTTTCATCCGCATGGATAAACCTCAATTTTCGTGCAAGCGAATACAGAGCCAAGCTTGCTTGGGCTATGTTGAGCGCAGCCGAAAATCATGTCAATAAACCTCAAATCTCAAACCTCAAATATCCACGCCCCCCGTCCGGATGGCTAATAAACCTCAAACTTCAAATCTCAAACCTCAAACTTTATATTGTCGGTATCGACTCACCGTTGATTTTCCTATATAGGTCAAGCGCGAACACGTCGGTCATACCCGACACATAGTCCACTACAGACATCAGCCGGTCGTAAGCTGACTCTGCGTGGACATCATATTGAGGTGATACACGGTTGAGAAGCAGACGTGAATAAGCTTTCTCTGGGGTCATGGCGGCCTCCACGAACAGGTCCAGAAGTTCGGAGATAATCTTGTAGCCCGACAACTCGATGTCAACCACGTTCTTGTTCTTGTAAATCTTCTTTATAGAGACCTCCTCGCATTTGCGGTAGGCATCACGAACCGGCTCCGACACATGCTTGATGAGAGAGCCTTCGAAATCACCGCGCAGTATCGACTCTTCATTCTCTGTGAACACACGGACACACTCGCGCTCCAGAACGCCGATAGCGCATGAGCGAAGATAGGCTATCTGCTCATTTATGTCGTCCACTTGAGCCATCACCGTCTCCATATGCGCGTGTTTCGACACGTCGTTAAAACCCATCAGCAAATGCTTTGTCTCATCTGTGCTCAGGATGCCAAGCTTGTGGGCATCCTCGATGTCCATCACCTCATAGCAGATGTCGTCGGCGGCCTCTACAAGGTAGACCAACGGATAACGGCACCAACGGTCGGCTCTCAGCTCTTGAATGCCTAAGTCCGACGCAATCTTGCGGTAGGTGGCTTCCTCACTCTGGAAAAAACCGAATTTCTGTTTCTTGCCGGCTAACGACGAGGAATAAGGATATTTCACGATGGACGCCAGGGTGGAGTAGGTCATCACGAAGCCGCCAGGACGACGGCCTTTGAACTGATGGGTGAGTATACGGAATGCGTTCGCGTTGCCGTCGAAGTGGATCAGGTCGTTCCATTCCTGCTCGCTCAGCAACGACTGCCATTTCCTCCCGGCACCTTCACTGAAATAGGTGGCGATGGACTGCTCGCCAGAGTGACCAAACGGGGGATTGCCCAAGTCGTGGGCCAGACAGGCGGCACTAACGATGCTCCCGCATTCGCTCATGTGAGAACTCGATAAGTCGGGATGAAACGTCAACAGAATCCGCGACACGTCGTCACCCAACGATCGGCCCAGACTCGCTACTTCTAACGAGTGGGTCAGACGGTTGTGGACAAAGATGCTGCCAGGCAAAGGAAACACCTGAGTCTTGTTCTGCAGACGACGGAATGGGGCGGAGAATATCAGACGGTCATAGTCGCGACGGAATTCCGTGCGGTCGTCACGCCGTTTGTAGTGGCTGTCCTCCTGACCCAGCCGCTTGTTGGATATGAGTTGGCTCCAGTTCATTTCTCTTTTATATTAAAAAAAGTAAATTTACTGCAAAAATACATAAAACCCGTGAAAAACTCAAATATTTGCGATTTTATTCGTAATTTTGCATTTTAATTGTGTGATTTTTTTCATTCAGCTATAAACATTACAACTCTTAAATAAAACAGAGCAACAGAGCAACTTCACTCTCAACTCTCAACTAGCAGAGTAACTCTGCTCTAAACTCTCAACTCTAAACTCTCAACTTAAAAAAACATGAACGTCAGAATCATCAACCGCTCCCATCATAAATTGCCAGCATACGAGACTGAGCAGTCTGCAGGAATGGACCTGCGTGCCAATCTTGATGAGCCTGTCACACTGGCACCCTTGCAGCGTTGCCTTGTGCCAACGGGACTTTTCATCTCCCTTCCGAATGGTTATGAGGCACAGGTGAGGCCACGTAGCGGACTTGCCATCAAGAAAGGGATCACTGTGCTGAACGCACCGGGAACAATCGATGCCGACTACAGAGGCGAAATCTGTGTCATTCTCGTCAATTTGTCCCAAGAACCGTTTGTCATCAACGATGGAGAAAGGGTAGCGCAGATGGTTGTGACCAGACACGAGCAGGTGGAATGGACAGAGGTGGAAATCCTCGACGACACCGAGCGTGGCGCTGGTGGATTCGGACATACCGGTGTGTGAGTAAATCGGAAATCCGTGTTTGAAAGAATCTTTTAAATCTTCCCAATTGTAAATCTCCGGCGTGTAGGTCTTTTGTCGTTTGCACCCTGTCGAAGCCCGTCTACACTGGGGGGTGTGGACGTCCTCGTCCGCACTATTTATTGGCCGGAGAAGCACGGCCTTAGCTAACAACATAACAATTCTATCCATAATTACCTATTTGTAAAGATGATTAGATTAGTAGCGTTTGTGGAGATCTGTGAGATTTTAACTAAAAGTAAACGATGAGAGCAATACTGAAATACTACGTTTTGGCAATCCTGGCCGCTACAGCGGCTCTGGCGAATGCTCAAGAACCCGCCGACAGCCTGCAGGCTGCTGTCAGGGAGAAGGCTGATGCTTTCTTCTTCGACGGCGTGAGCAAAAGGCTGGCAGGAAATCATGCCGAGGCGTTTCAACTATATCTCCACACGATCGACATCTGCCCAAAGCATGTGGGAGCTAACTACGACATTTCGTCTTATTATCACCTCATGGGAGAGGACAGCCTCGCCATGCGCTCGCTGCAGACAGCGGCGGAGGCCGACCCCAACAACTACTGGGTGAGGCAGGCACTCGTGCAGCTCTATGTCAGCGAGGACAAGACCGACAATGCCATACGGGAACTCGAGGGACTGGCTAAGGCTTATCCCAACAACAGCCAGCTGCTCTTCATGCTCGAGGAACTCTACCTCAAGAAGGAGGATTACGCTAAAACCATCGAGACGCTCGACAGAATTGAGCTCCTCGAGGGAAAAAACAAAGATATCTCTACTGAGAAATTCCGAATTTACTCGCTGATGAAGGACGAGCAGAAGGCGTTTGCTGAGATGAGAGAGCTCGCGGAGGAATATCCCAACGACCTGCGGTACCAAGTCCTCATTGGAGATTTCTATCTCGACGAGGGAAAATTCGATGAGGCGATGAAGGTGTATAGCCAGATTCAGCAGACCGACCCTTATAACATCAACCTCCTCATGTCGCTCGCAAAATATTATGAGCAGACCAACCAGCAGCAGCTCTATATAGACAATCTCACGAAGATTGTCACGAATGAGGCACTGCCCGACGACACTCGGCTCAAACTCATGCAGGGGATTGCCGCACAGAATCTCTTCGGACAGGTCAACGACACCACCAAAGTGACTGGACTGTTCGACAAAATCATGGAACTGCCGCAGGAAACAACCGACATGGGTGAACTCTATGCCAGATACCTCGTCTCAAGCGATATGTCAAAGCAGAAAATCAAGCCGGTACTCTACAAAATTCTCGATATCGACCCGGAGGCTGACATCGCACGAAACCAGCTGCTGCTCTATGCCATCGAGGAGGACAACGACGAAGACGTCATGCGACTGTGTAAGACCGCTGTAGACTATGCGTCAAAAAATCCGATGTACTACTACTATCTCAGTGTGTGCCATCTCAGACATTCCGACTATCAGGAGGCCATCGACGCCAACCGCAAGGGACTGCAATGCCTCGAGGACGACAGCAACATCGACATGATTGTTAATATGTACACCATCATGGGCGACTGCCACCACAGGCTGGGCAACAACCAGATGGCGTTCGAATGTTATGACTCTTGTCTTCTCTATCGGCCCGACGACGCGCTCGTACTCAACAACTACGCATACTATCTCGCGCTTGAAAACCGACAGCTCGACAAGGCGGAGAAGATGGCGGCAAAGGCAATACAGCTGACAAAGGACAAGCCCAACATCAACTATGTGGACACCTACGCCTGGGTCCTCTTCATGCTCAGCCGCTACGAAGAAGCAAAAAAATATATCGACCAGGGGATCGAGATGACGGGCGGAAAGCCATCTAAGAACGACGCCACGCTGCTCGAGCATGCTGGCGACATCTACTTCAAGTGTGGCGACAGAAGCCAGGCTGTCAAGTTCTGGCAGCAGGCCAAGACGCTCGGATCAAGCTCAAAACTCCTGGAAAAGAAAATTAAAAAGCGAAAATATATCGAGTGACTAAGCTCTTCTTTTTTACTTCCTTTTCTAAAAATGTTTAGTAAGGTGTAAATTATAAAAAATAGTAAATAAAAAAATAAATTGTAAATAATAAAATAAATAGTAAATAGTCAATCGTTAAATAGTAAATCCAAATGGTGAACATCAAGACTCTTTTAATGTTGTTTATCCTCACCGGGGTGGTGAATGTGGCTTGTGGCAGCCAGAAAACTGCTGTCAAGAACGACACGCTGCCGACTAACACCAGCGGTGCGTTCAGCCAGAACGAATATTTCAAAATAATCAATTCAAACAGGTCTAAGGAAAATTTTCTTACCGCTAAAATCAAATGTGAGGTCAGCATGGACGGCAAGAGCATCAGCACTTCCGGACAACTCCGTATGAAGAAGGACGACGTCATTCAGATTTCGCTCCTCGACCCGCTTGTGGGATTGATGGAGGTCATCCGTATAGAGTTCACCAAGGACATGATGCTCATGGTCGACAGATACAACAAGAAATATATCTATGTCCCATATGACGAGGTGGATTTCCTTAAGAAGTGCGACATCGACTTCATCGCGCTCGAGAACCTCTTCTGGAACCATATCTTCGTACCGGCCAAGACGGAGCCGGAAGCTTCAGACTTTACCTACGAAAAGGCGGACGGCACTCAGCCGGATGCTCAAAACGACGTCAACCTGAAATTCGTTGATGAGCACCTCACTTATTGCTTCAACACCTCCCAGGCTGTGAAACGGCTCGTCCAGACGGTCATCACCGGTAACAGGGACAAGGACTCCAAGTTCGCTTTCTCATACGCCGACTTCCAGCCGTTCCACGGGACGGAGTTCCCCAACCAGATGGTCATGTCGTTTATCATGGGAAGCAAGAACGCGGCTCTCTCTTTCACCCTATCTTCTGTCAAGAACAAGTCGGGATGGGAGACGCGTACCAAAATCCCTACCAAATACTCCAAAGAGGACCCCGAGCGCATCTTCCGCTCTCTCATGGGAAGAAACTGATTGCTCTGCCAGTAGAGACGCCCCGTGGGGCGTCTTCAAACTCGGCCTCATCTGCTGTAGGGACTTATTCATGTATGTCCGTTCCAGTAGAGACGCCCCGTGGGGCGTCTTGTAACTACCCTCATTCGATAATGTCCTGATAGAGACCTCCATGGTACATGGCGTCTCCTCTGAAACGGTAAACCACCCATCACCGAAACTCCCTTTCTTGAAACTCATTATACATTTCCACAACCATATGAAAAAGTATATTTCCATCGCTATTCTGGTATGCTTGGTACTGTCTGTATCAGGTGGCAACTCTGCTTTTGCTGTCTTGCAGAAACCGAAAACCCAACAGTCTCAGCAGAAACCTAAGACTCAGCAAAAACAGCAGCCTAAGCAACAACCTAAGACTCAGCAGAAACAACAGCCTAAGGCTCAGCAGAAACAGCAACCTAAGGCTCAACAGCCCAAACAGCAAGCTAAGGCTCAACAGTCTAAGCCACAGCAGAAACAGCAGCCTAAAGCTCAGCAGTCCAAGTCTCAGCAGAAGACTCAACCACAGCAACAGGCAAAACCGCAGGCGCCCAAACCCTCGGGATTGGCTTCTATCCCTGCGTCCAACAGCAAAACTGAGCTCAGAAACGAGAAGCAGGTGGTACAGAAGGCGAAGGCGGAGTCACAGCACAGGGCTGGCTACCTCTCTCAGCGGATCAAAGCGAACATGGACTCCGTACTCATCCTCCAAAACCGAATCGGACGACAGCAGTATTCCATCGACTCGCTCGGGAGGAATATCACGAACCTCAATATCAGGATCGACTCCATGCAGGTAAGGCTCGACACGCTCGAGAAGCAGCTCAACAACAAGATGTCCAACTACGGAAAGGCGATGACTTTCCTGCAGCGAAACATGTCCATTCAGGAGAAAATCATGTTTATCTTCGCATCGGAAAACCTCACGCAGATGTTCCGGAGAATACGTTATATACGCGAATATTCTTCTTTCCAGAGGGCTCAGGGTATGCTCATCCGCGAGGAGCAGGCCGACGTCCGCAACACGAAGAATTCACTGCTCGACGCAAAGAACAACCTGCTCGCTTCCAAGTCCATGATGCAGAAGACGCAGAACGACCTTCAGTTCACGAAAAACAGCTGCGAGCAGAAGGTGCAGTATCTCAACCAGAATCTTAACGTGGTGAAGGAGGAAATTGCTAACTATCAACGACGCGAGGCGGCCATCGACGCACAGATAGACCGAATCATACAGGCGGAGATCGAGGCGGAGCGCCGACGCCAGGCGGAAGAGGCCAGAAGAAGGGCGGAGGCCGAGGCTCGTGCTGCTGCACGTGCCGAGGCGGCACGGAAGGCGGCACAGGCGAAAGCCGAGAAGCAGGCGGCTGCGGCGAAGGCTGCCAAGGCGGCAGCTGCTGCTAAGGCGGCGGAGGCTAAACGAAAGGCAGACGCAGAGGCCAAAAAGAAGGCGGAGGCGGCTGCGCAGGCTGCGGCGGCAAAACGGAAGGCGCAGCAGGACGCGCTCAACGCCAAGAGGGCGGCGGAAGCTCGAAAGAAGGCCGAAGACGAACGCAAACGAGCCGAGGCGGCTGCACGTAAGGCGAAGAGCGACGCGGAGAAAGCCGAGGCGGCTCGAAAGGCGGAAGAAGCGCGCAGACGGGCGGCGGAGGCTAAGCGCCAGGAAGAGGAAGCCAAACGAAAAGAGGCGGAAGCGAAGCGACAGGCGGAGGAAGCAAAAGCGGCGGAGGAAGCGGCCAGAAAACGGGCTGAGGCTGAGGCCAGAGAGGCGAAGGAACGGGCTAAGGAGGCTGAACGCACAACCGAACGGGCGGCGAAGGTCGAGAGGCAGGAAGCGAAAGCCACAAAGGCGGCGCCTGAGACCGACCAACTGTCTTCCAGCTTTGAAGCGAACAAAGGACGTTTGCCTTTGCCTGTGGCCGGTGGCCAGATCGTACGCCACTACGGAAGATACACTGTGTCTGGGGCATCCAACGTCACGCTCGACAACAAGGGTATTGACATCAAGGGGTCGGCTGGAGGAGCGGTACGTGCCGTCTTCAACGGTCGTGTCTCTTCCATCTTCCAGTATGGAGGACGTTACATCGTCATGATTCGCCACGGTAAGTTCATCTCTGTCTATTCCGGACTGGCCGGAGTCTCTGTATCTAACGGAACCAACGTCTCCACCGGACAGACCATCGGTTCCATCGGAATGGACGAGTCAGGAGAACCGGTCATCCAGTTCCAGCTCCGTAAGGAATCGTCAAAGCTCAACCCCGAAGCATGGGTCAGATAAAATCCTCTGCATTTTCAAATACTATCCCGCACCCTTTACCCGGTGCGGGATTTTTTTGCACTCCTCCCCCCCCCACACACCATCACCCCTGAAACCCTTCCGCCTCCCATTCCAAAACGCTCCAATTACGTACCCCCGCTTAGTAGCGGCGGTATCCGACCGCTGAAGCACTCACGTTCCCGCCTCGTACCACGCCCGTCACCGAAGCGCTCCCGAAACGTACACCCCAAAGGAGGGGAAAAATCCGTTTTTCCAAGCACCCACGCCCCTGATACGTACCAAACCCATCACCGAAACACTCCCGCCTCGTACCGAAGCCCATCCGCACTGGGGTTGTGGACGTCCTCGTCCGCACATCTGGCCGGCGAAGCACGGCCTTTCCGCTTCCCTTTCTCGTACGACCTTTAGTAGCGAGATTCTGGAGCAGCGAGCGAAACGCCAAGCTTGCTTGTGCTTTTCCGAAACTTCCGATTAAGCCGAACGTAATGCCAAGCTTGCTTGAGCATTACTGAGGCGTAGGAAGTTCGCCGTAGGCAATCGTGACAGAATCCTACGAAGAGAAATTATCTGAACTTTGAAGCACCAACCACCCCTTTACGTACCAAGTCCATCAGCAAAACTAAATACACTTCTATATAACAAATATGTATTATGTTGATTTAAAGAGTGTTGTATTTTTACTTAACATTATTCGCACTCAAAAATAATTCGTGAAAATTCGTTCCAATTCGTGTTCGAAAAAATTCATGTCAATTAAATAAATTATTCAGGAAAATTCGTGGACATTCATGGACATTCGTGTTAAAATCAAACATACGCAACGAAAGAAATTATTGTTATTGCCGTTTTTTTTGGGGCGCGCCAAATGAGAGTCTTTTCACTTTTCACTTTTCACTTAAAAGAAATCTTTTTTTATTTTGATTTATCACCATTTCTTTGTAATTTTGCAAAAAGAAGTCTCAGGTCTGAGAACTAAAAACTGAAAGTTATGGGCAACTACATCAACCTCGGCAATGCCGCATTCAAGATTTCACGCAATAGTGAATACATCGACAAGTCTGGACTGATTGAGGTGATTAACTCAACAATCGACACGGAGAGACAGTTCAGTTGTGTCACCCGTTCACGCCGCTTCGGAAAGTCCATGGCGGCGAAGATGCTTTGTGCCTACTACGACCAGTCATGCGATTCTCATCTTCTTTTCGACGATTTGCAGATTTCCCAAAGCCCGTCCTATCAACAGCACCTCAACAAGTATCCTGTGATATATCTTGACATGACATCGTTCTTTCCTCTTTTCAAGCTCGATTCAATCATAGAAAAGATAGACGAAACTGTCAAGAAGGACATATATAACGCTTTTCCAGAATGCCCGAAAGTAGATGATGATGACTTGATGGAGGCGCTCATCCATGTAAGTGCTGTTACTGGCAAGAAGTTCATCTGTATAATTGATGAGTGGGACTGTATCTTGCGTGAGTGTGGTGAAAACAAAAGTGTGACTGACAGATATGTGAACTGGCTAAGGCGTATGTTCAAACAAGTCAAGGCTGCAGATGTGTTTTCTGCCGTGTATATGACTGGCATTCTGCCTATCAAGAAATACAACACGGAGTCGGCTCTCAACAACTTTAAGGAGTATTCGATGGTCGAGCCGGGAAATATGGCCACTTTCTTCGGATTTACGAAGATGGAAGTCAGGATGTTGGCTCAAAAATACGATATGGACTTCAATGAACTGGAGAAATGGTATGATGGTTACAGAATTGGTGATGAACCGTCAATTTTCAATCCCAACTCGGTGATGGAGGCATTGAGTAGACGACGATGTAGAAGTTACTGGTCGGCAACGGGGGCCTACGATGCAGTGGCGAAATACATATCCATGAACTTCGAAGGCCTCAAGGACCATATTTTGAAATTGTTGGGGGGAGGAAAAGTGAAGGTGAAAACAACGACCTTCGACAATGACCTTTCTTTGATTGAAGGACGCGATGACGTTCTGACCGTGCTTATCCATCTCGGCTATCTCTCATTCGATTGGAGAACGAATGAGTGTTATGTCCCTAACTTGGAGGTGTCGGGCGTCTTGTCAAATGCTGTCGAGAAAACAAACTGGAAGAATGTGGCTAAGGCATTGCAAGATTCTGAAGAACTGGTCGAGACCACCATCAATGGCGACGAACAAGCAGTTGCACAGGCTATCGATGCAGCACACGACGAGAACACGAGCGTCCTCTCCTACAACAACGAGAACTCTCTGGCCTGTGTCATCTCCCTTGCTTATTTCTCTGCACGCAACGACTACATAATCACCCGCGAGATGCCATCCGGAAAAGGCTTCGCCGACATGATTTTCATACCCCGCAAGAACGTGGACAAGCCGGCCCTCGTCGTGGAGCTGAAAGTGAACAAGTCCGCTGAAACCGCCATTACCCAAATCAAACGCAAAAACTATCCCGCCATCCTCGCTGGCTACACCGACAACATCCTTCTCGTCGGAATCAACTACGACAAGAAGACAAAAACACACTCTTGCATCATCGAGAAAGGGTAGGGCGTTCGTCCTGCCAGTAGAGACGCGCCGTGGTGCGTCTTCATACTAAATTCATTGGCTGTGGGGGCTTGCTTCATGTCAGCCCCACTTCATTTTTTTTCTGGGGTTGTGGACGTCCTCGTCCGCACATCTGGCCGGCGAAGCACGGCCTTTCCGCTTCCCCGACTCGTAGTAGCGAAGCTTATCTGAACTTTGAAGCACCAACCACCCTGTTACGTACCAAGCCCATCAACACTGGGGTTGTGGACGTCCTCGTCCGCACATCCGGCCGGCGAAGCACGGCCTTTCCACTTTCCCGACTCGTACACCCTATAGGAGCGAAGCTTATCTGAACTTTGAAGCACCAACCACCCCGTTACGTACCAAGCCCATCAGCAAAACTAAATACACTATTCACTATTCACTCTTCACTTATACACTTTTCATTCCAATAGCTCATAATAAGTCCTAATTGCATCCTCTATCTCGCTGATACATATATACTCATCGGCCGTGTGCGACCTCCTTGACTCGCCCGGGCCCAGTTTCAGCGACGGGAAAGGCATCAGCGCCTGGTCGGAGAGGGTAGGGGAGCCGAACGGAACCATACCTCTCGCCACGCATTTCTTCACGAATGGATGGCTGGGGCTGATGCTCGATGAGTTCAGACGGAACGAGCGGGCTGTCAGCTCGCTTTTCAGGTGCTGCTGAAGCATGGCGAAGATCTCCTCGTTCGTATAGCATTCGTTGCTGCGGATGTCTATAGTGAAACGGCATTCGTCGGGGATGACATTGTGCTGAGTGCCCGCACTGATCATCGTCACCGTCATCTTCACAGGACCCAGCAAGTCGCTCTGGCGGTTCAGGTGGCTCTGCTGGATGCGGCGGATGTCCTCGATGGCCTCGTAGATGGCGTTCAAGCCTTCGTCGCGGGCGGCATGGCCCGACACGCCTTTCGCCACGGCGTCAACCACCATCAACCCTTTCTCAGCTATCGCTGGCTGCATGCCCGTAGGCTCACCGACTATCGCAAAGTCAATCGGAGGCAGCAGCGGCAGCACGCTCTCGATTCCCTCTCGCCCCGACACCTCCTCTTCGCAAGAAGCCAGGTAAATCAGGTTGGGATGATGGTCGCGAAGCAGCAGGAAAACCTGCAACAACGCCATCAGTCCGCCGCCGCAGTCGTTCGCGCCGAGCCCGTATAGCTTGTCTCCTTCCAGCGAAGGGGTGAAGGGGTCGTGCGTCCAGCCGGACACGGGCTTCACCGTGTCTATATGTGCGTTCAGCAGGATGGCTGGACTTTCGGTGTTGAAATGTGTGCTCTTTGCCCACACGTTATTTCCCTGCCGCTCCGGAGTACAACCTTGCGACTGCAAATAGTTTTCAACGATGTCGGCGGCTGCTTTTTCATCTCGGCTCACCGACGGGGTGGCTATCAGCTGCTTCAGCAGACTCACTGCCTCGTTTGTCGATTGTATGATATCCATGTCCTTACATAATGATTTGGTCCTGCAAGACTGTATGTTGCTTGCTTCTTTTTCTTTTTTCCCTACACCATCCCGGATGGCAAAATTTCAAACTACCTGTCCGGATGGCTTTTTATTGAGCGCGAAGTGCGTTTTTTCTCCGCAACGCAGTGGAGGACTTTTTATTGAGTTTTGTCTGCACGAAGTGCCGTCGTTGATGCCGTGGCGGATGGAAGCAAACTTGTTTGCGTACAGCCGTCACGGCAGCAACGACGCAGGGCGAAGCCCAAGACAAAACGTTTTTTTATTTTTCTCAACATTTACTTATCGAGTGTGATTAGGCTCTCGACAATAGTTGGCTAAAAAAAACAAAGCACCTTTTATTACGGCTACATTATCAATTTTTATGCAAATTTACGGCTTTAATTCTATATTTCAATATGTTTTCTTTTGTTTGGAATTTGTTTAAATAAGCAGTCCTTAAAAAATTTAAAAATTAAAATTCAATGTCAAAAATTTTTCGTTTTTCTCGCAAAAATTGACTATCTTTGCAAATAAGTATGTAGAAGGATTTTCCCTTCTCAAGGGAAATTTTTGTTGTTAATTGCGTAAGATTTTGTACGCCAAAAAATTAATGTAAGATTTATGAGTGAAATGAAAAAAATCAAGACTGCGCTTGTGTCTGTTTTCCATAAGGACGGGTTGGACGAATTGCTTGCTGAGCTCCACAAAAACAGTGTTCAGTTCATCTCTACTGGGGGAACACAGAAATTTATTGAGTCTCTGGGCTATCCCTGCCAGAAGGTAGAGGAACTGACCACGTATCCTTCAATTCTCGGTGGAAGGGTCAAGACCCTGCACCCTAAGGTGTTCGGTGGTATTCTCGGACGTCGGGAACTGGCTGAAGACCAGGAGGAGATGGCAAAATACGAGATTCCGGAAATCGACCTGGTGATCGTGGATCTCTATCCGTTCGAGCAGACGGTGGCAACAACCAACGACGAGGCGCAGATCATTGAGAAAATTGATATAGGAGGAATCTCCCTCATACGTGCTGGTGCGAAGAACTTCAAAGACGTGGTCATCGTGGCCAGCAAGCAGCAGTACCAGCCGCTGCTCGACATCGTGAAGGAGCAGGGAGCGCAGACCAACATCGACCAGCGACGCTGGTTCGCCAAGGAGGCCTTCGCCACCAGCTCACACTACGACACGGCGATACATGCCTATTTCGCTAAGTAGATGCAGGGAATTTGGAAGTAGGAAGAGGACAGTGGAAAAATATATGGAATGAATCAATTTAACAGCTCTTCCTTGCTTGGATTTTTCTCATCATAAACAAATTCAAAATCGTAACCCGTAGATGAGTTTTTTTAGTTTAACACAAGATATTGCAATGGACCTCGGAACGGCCAACACCATCATCATCATGAACGGGAAAATCGTTGTCGACGAACCGTCTGTGGTGGCGATGGACCGCAACTCCAAGAGGATGATCGCAGTGGGCAGCAAGGCCAAGATGATGCATGAGAAAACACACGAGAACATCATCACGTGCCGCCCGCTCAAGGACGGGGTCATCGCTGATTTCAACGCATGCGAGCAGATGATGCGGGGACTCATTAAGATGGTCAATATGCATCATCATCTATTGCCGCAGTCGCTCAGGATGGTCATAGGTGTGCCGTCTGGAAGTACTGAGGTGGAGCTGCGTGCTGTGCGCGACAGCGCCGAGCATGCGGGCGGAAAGGATGTATATCTCCTTTTCGAGCCTATGGCTGCAGCCATCGGTATCGGACTTGACGTCGAGGCGCCGGAGGGCAACATGGTCGTCGACATCGGTGGAGGTTCCACTGAGATTGCCGTCATATCGCTGGGAGGCATCGTGGCCAACAGCTCTATACGTATTGCTGGTGACGAGTTCACATCCGACATTCAGGACTACATGAGCCGACAGCACAACGTGAAAGTGTCGGAGCGTATGGCAGAGCGTATAAAGGTCAATGTAGGATCGGCACTCACGGAACTCGAAAACCCGCCTGAGGACTATGTCGTACACGGACCTAACCGAATCACGGCCCTGCCTATGGAGATTTCGGTCAGCTATCAGGAGATTGCCCACTGCATCGACAAGTCCATTGCCAAAATCGAGACGGCGGTGCTCAGCGCGCTCGAGTCAACACCTCCAGAACTGTATGCCGATATCGTCAAGAACGGTATTTGGCTTACGGGAGGCGGTGCTCTCCTCAGAGGACTCGACAAGCGACTGACCGAAAAAATCAAGATGCCTTTCCGTATTGCGGAAGACCCGCTCCATAGCGTGGCAAGAGGGACGGGAATCGCTCTCAAGAACGTCAACAACTTCTCATTCCTCATGAGATAGAGGCTCTTAAACCACGTTCTGAGAAATTCACCTGCTGAAGGTCCAGACGGAGAAATCCGACTGAATGTTTTGGGATTCTTGTGGATAACCGTTCCACAGGAAAAATTCCTTTTATCCTGAATGGGAAATCTTAAACCCAACGACACATTTCTTAATTGAGAAATTTTTTACATGAGATATCTCATCGAACTATATCTGAAATACCGCTTCTGGCTGATTTTTATTCTTCTTGAGGTCGTCAGCATGGTCACGCTCGTCAAGTTCAATAAATATCAGGGGAGCGTCTATTTCACTACGGCAAACACCGTATCTGGCGCATGGTACAGCTTCACAAGCGGAATTTCCTCTTTCTTCGACATGCAGGCTGAAAACGAACGGCTCGAACATGAGAACGAGATGCTGCGTAAGAGGCTCAATGACCTCAGGTCGGGGATGAAGGAGGAGGACAACACCGTCGACATGCTCACGGAGAAAAACCGCAACCTGCGAGACTATAGATTCATAAGCGCTCATGTCATCAACGCCACGCTCAACAGAGCGAACAACGTGCTCACCATCGACAGGGGTGAGGATGACGGAGTGAAAGAGTCGGCAGGAGTCGTTTGTTCTTCGGGAGTCGTCGGAATCGTGTACAAGACGTCGGCACACTATGCCATGGTCGTGCCGCTCATCAACGAGAAGTCCATTGTCAGTTGCAAGGTCGACATCGACTCTACAAGGGTGTTCGGCACATTGCAGTGGCAGATGGGAAGTCCGCAGTTCTCTTTCCTCAACGACATACCACGACATGAGGTGGTCAAGGAGGGAATGGAGGTCGAGACCAACGGATTCTCCGACATCTTCCCGGAAAATATTCCGGTCGGCAAGGTCACGAAAGTCGACGACTCTTCCGACGGACTGTCTTATTCACTGACTGTGAAACTATATACTGACTTCGCGAAACTCAGGAATGTATCCGTCATTGCGGATTACACGCGTTCCGAGAGGAAGCTCCTCGAGGAAAAAGTGGATTCAATGATCAACGACAAGTAGAGAGGATGAACGACACACTCAAACATAGGATTATCAGAATGCTGGCTATTCTTTTTGTGCAGATAGTCATATGCAACAACATTCATGTTTTCGGATATGCCCCGCCGGTTCTGCTTGCTTACCTCACCATGAAATTCCATCGCGGTTCGTCAAGGGAGAGCCTGCTCGTCTGGGGATTCATCATCGGACTTATTTTCGACATATTCTCCAACACCATGGGCAAAGGAATGGCGGCATGCACCCTGCTGGGGATGCTTCAGCCCTATCTGCTCGGACTGTTCTCGCCTACCGAGTCGGTCGACATGCTCGTGCCATCGTTCAAGACGCTCGGCTTCGACAGGTATATCTACTATGTTATCGCCTCCTTGCTTATTTTCCACTTCTTTTTCTATTTGCTCGAGGACTTCTCATTCCGGCACCCAAAAATCCTCCTTACCGGCACATTCGTCAGCACCCTCATGGCTGTGCTCTTCGTCATCCTCGCAGATGTCATCACGCCCAAGGATAAGTATGTCGACTGATTCACCGGAACGATTCGCTCTGCTTGCCCGTTGCGGACCGGACGCGTCAAATGTCAAAACAGGATGACCGCACACAGCTGAAATTTATTCATCGAGAACCGTCCCGATTCGTGTCCGAAACTATTCATGTCAATTAAAAATACAATTCATGATAATTCATGGACATTCGTGTTAAAATAAATTCTGTCAATTAAAAATATTAATTCATGATAATTCGTGGACATTCATGGACATTCGTGTTAAAAATACATCCGCAACGAAATCAATATGAATACCATCACCATAGTAACTAAAACTTTTCACTTTTCACTATTCACTTTTCACTTAATAACATTCGTGGTCATTCGTGTTAAAAACTATCAAAGTAATATTTTCTGCCATTATTTCAAAAATAGATTTTCGTTCAGATTCACGTCCGAAAAAAAACTGTCCGCATAGATTATTCAACTTTCAACTATCCAAGTAAAATATCCACAACGAAAACAATTCGAATTCCATCTCCAGAGTAAATAAAACTTTTCACTATTCACTTAACTATAGTAACTTCACTCTCAACTCTCAACTCTCTACAAAAAAATAGTCAATAAAGCTGATGGAAAAAGGTACCATTCTCGAAAATCGAAAGTTTGTCATCGGTGGCATCATTCTGGTGGTTGTCGCCGTGTACATCTGGAGGCTGGCGTCACTTCAGCTCATCAGCAGCGACTATCAGACGAAAGCCGACAGTAACGCATACTACAGGAGCGTCGTCTTCCCGTCTCGAGGAAACATATACGACCGCAGAGGAGAACGGCTCGTCTACAATCAGACGGCCTTCGACATCATGGTCACAACGAGAGAGATTAAGAACCTCGACACGCTCGAATTCTGCAAGGCTATCGGCATCACGCGGGATATGTTCGACAAACGAATGGAGGCCATCAAGGACAGAAAACTCAACCCGGGATACACGTCTGTCAGACCACAGCTCTTTGTCGGACAACTCTCTGAAAACGAATATTCTGTCATTCAGGAAAAACTCATCAGATATCCAGGATTCTCAATCAGGAAAAGAGCGGTCAGGAAATATTCCACACCGCTCCTCGCCCATGTGCTGGGCGACGTCGGTGAGGTCAATAGAGAGGATGTCGAAAAAGACGACTATTATTCGCCGGGCGACTTCATCGGAATCCAGGGAGTGGAGAGGTCTTATGAAAAGGAACTCAGGGGTGAGAAAGGGGTACAGATTCTGCTCAGAGACGCCAGGGGAATCGTACACGGACACTATAAGGACGGAGCCGAGGATGTCATGCCCAAGGCGGGTAAGGACATCACCCTCAGCATCGACGAGAAACTGCAGGAGCTGGGAGAACGCCTTATGACCGGCAAACATGGGGCTATCGTGGCCATCGAGCCAAAAACGGGAGAAATCCTTTGCATGGTGTCGGCACCATCCTACGACCCTCGACGACTCGAGGGAAAGGAGAGGGGTAACTATATGTCCAAACTCATGAAGGACAAAGACAACCCGCTGCTCAACCGGGCCACACTCGGAGCCTATCCGCCGGGGTCTACATTCAAGCCTACCCAGGCGCTCACGTTCCTACAGGAACATGTCATCACGCCTAACACATACTATCCCTGCCAGAGGGGATTCAGAATCAAAGGCATGAAAGTGGGGTGCCACACCCATCAGACGCCTATCGAACTTATTAACGCAATATCCACTTCATGCAACGGCTATTTTTGCTGGGGACTCTATCACATGTTCAACAACAGAAATCAGTACAAGAGTCTCAACGAGGCCATGACAAAGTGGAAAAACTACATGGTAAAGATGGGATTTGGCTACAGGCTCGGAATCGACCTCCCAAGTGAGGGTAGGGGACTCATTCCTAACGCTCAGTTCTACGACGACGCATACAAGGGCAACTGGAATGCGCTTTCCGTCATCTCTATCTCTATCGGTCAGGGTGAGGTGCTGGCCACTCCGCTCCAAATAGCCAACCTCGGGGCAACAATCGCCAACAGGGGCAAGTACAAGATTCCGCATGTCGTACATGCCATTCAGAACGGACAGGTGGCGGACTCCCTCACCACATTCAAGTCCACAGGCATCAGCCCGTTCTACTACGACTACGTCAGGGAGGGAATGCGAAGTGCCGTTCTAAAAGGTACATGTACGGGGGCAAACATTCCGGGATTCGAGGTTTGTGGAAAGACAGGTACGGCACAGAACCCACACGGTAAGGACCACTCTGCATTCATGGGATTCGCACCGATGAGCAACCCGCAGATTGCCATCTGCGTATATGTCGAAAACGGTGAGTGGGGGGCTACATATGGAGTGCCTATCGGAGCGCTCATGATGGAGCAGTATCTCAGGGGAAGCCTGTCGCCAGCGGCGGAGGCCTTGGCCGACAAGTTCGAGCATAAGTCCATCAACTACAACGAGAAGGACGAGAAGAAGAAGCAGGAACCTCCCAAGAAGAAGCCTCAGAAGGCGAAGAACGATACGGTGGACTCGGCACGCATCAGCGTGTTCCATCAGTTTGGTTACTACCGAGACTCCATCGCAGAGACGGTGAAGCAAATCAACGAGGAGAAGCAGAAGCAGCAGAAGTTGCAGAAAGAGGCGCTCGACCGCAAGATCGCCGAGGAAATGAAGCGTAAGGAGGAAGAGGCGCGGCAGAAAGCCGAAATCCGGCAGAAAGCTGAGCTCGCCAGACAGAAAGCGGCCGAAATCAGAAGAAAGGAGGATGAGGAAAAGCAGAGGCGACAAAAGATTCTCAAGCAACGACAGAAAGACGCCATGGACAAAGCCATCAAGTCCGACTGGATCATCCATCAGATGAAGAAAAAACTCGAGGAGTAGCCTGCCCAAAAAGATTTGTTTGATTTGGTCAGATTTCCAGTCATTTTCCCCCTTCGCTCACATTGCCATTGTGACGAAAAAATAACAAAAATAAAAAAATAAATAGTCAATAGTCAATCGTAAATAGTAAATCCCAATGCCTTCCAATTCAGGAAAAAACATATTCGGATCTATCGACTGGATCACAATGCTTTGCTATCTGGTCTTCGTCGTTTGGGGATGGTTCACCATCTTCAGCGCTACATACAAATTCGACGAGCCAAACCTCTTCAACTTCTCCAATAACTCCGGCAAGCAGATGATGTGGATTGGCATCGCGCTGGTCATCGGAACCGTCGTGCTGCTCATCGAGAAGAGAGTCTACGAGATGTATGCCAATTTCTTTTATGCATTCTTTATTATCATCTTGATTGCCACTATGTTGTTTGCGCCAGAAACGAAAGGGTCAAGGTCCTGGATTCCTATCGGGTCTATGAAACTGCAGCCGGCGGAGTTTGCCAAATTCAGCGTTGCGCTGCTGCTCGGACAGGCAGTCAACAAACTCGGATTTTCTCTGTCCAAAAGGGCTGATATTATCAAGGCACTCGCCATCGTCCTTTTTCCCCTCGGAATCATCATCATGCAGAATGAGACGGGGTCAGCTCTCGTTTATCTCGCCTTCCTGCTGGTGCTCTATAGGGAAGGTATGTCTGGTACAGTGCTTTTCTATATCTTCGCGGCCGTCGTCTATTTTGTCGTCGGCATCAGGTTCAACGAGGATTTCATTCAGCAGATGGATGTGTGTGTCGGAGAGATGGTGGTCTTGCTGCTTGCACAGATATTTACGACTGGACTGACTCTTTTTGCCTGTCGCGACAAGGTGGCGGCAAGATGGATGGCGGTGGTAGGAATGGGCATCTCACTTGTGGTCATTCTTTTCGCGGTCTTTGTCATTCCGTTCAACTTCACGTGGATTCTTATCCTCGTAAACCTCGCCCAGGTGGGATATCTCGTCTTTCTGGGAATCAACACCAGGTTCAGAAGATACTATTATATTGCCACATTTGCCTTCTTGTCCACCATCTTCTTCTATTTCAGCGGATTCCTGCTCAACAGACTGGGCGACCACCAACGGGTCAGAATCGAGGTGCTTCTCGGAAAAAAGTCTGATAAGAGCGGTGCGGAATATAATGTCAACCAGGCGCTCATCGCTATCGGTTCGGGAGGCTTTGCAGGTAAAGGATACCTTAACGGAACGCAGACAAAACTCTCGTTCGTACCTGAGCAGGAGACAGACTTCATCTATTGCACCATCGGTGAGGAAGGGGGGTTCCTCCAGTCCGCTCTTCTTCTGCTGCTCTTTCTCTTTTTTATTTGGAGGCTTATCTGGATGGCTGAGCGACAACCAGACACGCCAGGAAGGGTGTACGGATACAGTGTCGTTTCGATTTTCATCTTCCATCTTTTCATCAACGTCGGCATGGTGCTCGGACTCACACCCGTCATCGGAATCCCGCTTCCGTTCTTCTCCTATGGAGGATCATCTCTCATCGGATTCACCATTCTCTTGTTCATCTTCATCAGGATGGACGCCGAATCAAAACTCAACTACAAAATGCAGTAGAGACGCCCCGCGGGGCGTCTTCATACTAATCCTTCTATTACCTCACGCTCCAATTACGTACCGATTCCCGCCGACAAGAGAAAAGAAACTTTTCACTTTTCACTTTTCACTATTCACTTTTTTTCGTATCTTCGCAGAAAAATATTTTTTATTCACATTTAATGCCGCACAAACATGAAACGTATTCTCATCCTCACAACTATGCTCCTCTTTGCCTTCTCCTCTTATGCACAGCAGTTGGAAGGCGTGTGGAAATCATCTGACAAATTCAACAAGAAAGTCAATAAGGAAATCGACGATCCCGACATCAAGACCTCTTTGGGTTTGCTCTTCAGCAAGACCGAAGTCTATGTCATCCTCTCCCTCGATGCCGACATGGAGGGCATGAGTATGGAGTTTGCAGTCACCATCCCCGGAACTTACACCAGAGACGGAGACCACGTCTCTTGTACTTTCAAAAAGCTGGAGGCTGACTTTCAGCTCACCGACATATCCTCCGACGATCCCGACATGAAGGCGATGCTCGGCTCAGAAGAGACCAAGGCAGTCACCATGCAGATGTTCATGGGGCAGATGCAGCCTGCCATCGACGAGATGAAGCCCGAACTCGCCGAAATCAGCGACTTCTTCACCGACTTCACCATCATGTCTATATCCCCCCAGAGCATGACGCTTCAACTCGACCAAAAGACTGAAGCGGTGTTCACAAAAGTCCAGTAGCACCGACCTCCAGTAGAGACGCCCCGTGGGGCGTCTTCAAACTAAGAAATCGTCTCCTATAGGGTCATACTTCATGTATGTCCGAAAACCAACATTTTGGAATATGTGTTCCAAAAAAAATATTATTCATGAAAATTAGCGTCCAATTCATGATAATTTGTTTTCGTAAATATTCATGTTAATTAAAAATATTAATTCATGAAAATTCGTGGTCATTCATGGATATTTATGTTAAAATAAAAAACATCCGCCACGAAAGCTCTTCGCATTCCATCATCTGAGTAACTGCACTTTTCACCCTCAACTCTTCACTTCCCGACTCGTACCCCCGTGTAGTAGCGGCGGTATCCGACCGCAGAAGCAACCACGCTCCTGTCTCGCACCGAACCCAACTGCACTGGGGTTGTGGACGTCCTCGTCCGCACAACTGGCCGGCGAAGCACGGCCTTTTCACTCTTCACTCTTCACTTAACATCATTCGCGTAAAGCGCAAAAAAATGAGGGTACGTCACATCACGTGAAGCACCCTCGCTCATCTTAACAACCAATTTATTAACTAAGAAATTTTTGCTTTTATATTAGTATTTGCTTTATTTTGAATTTATTTGTTGGCCTCACCGTTCGGCTGGCTCTCTTGGCCCGCAGGGTTTTGCATGCCTCTATGTGGACCGAATCCATGTCCACCGCCGAAACCGCGGCCGCCCTGGCCTCTGAAGCCGAAACCTTGGCCTTTCTTACCACCATGACCAAATCCGCCACGGCCGCCTTTGCCTTTGCCGCCAAAAGCCTTACGGCCTTTTCCCGACATACGGTAAACCTTCTCCAGCTGACGGGCGTTCAGCACACTACGGAACTTGCCATAGTATTTCTCTTCAACGTCAAGCAAAGCACGCTGGTGGGCGAAACGGTTTTTGATACCGTCCTCTATCTCCTTGTCCGTACGGTGCTTCTTCTCGCCTTTCACGCCTTTCTGCTTCTCGCCCTTCTCGCCTTCGTCTTTCTTTCCGCGCTCAGGCATATATTTCTTGTTCACCTCGCCCAGCTCCAGCTGATAGTCCTTGTATATCGACTGGAACTTGTTCGAACTCGCGTCGTCCAGCATCAGCTCCCCGGCGATTCGGTCGGCGGCGCGTTCTGCACGCTGCTCTGCTGTCAGTTCCTGTTTCTCTGATTTCATGCCCTGGCCGCGACGTGGGCCTCTGTTGTTCTCTTGGGCATTTGCCGTCAGAAGTATGGCGCTCATTGCCAATGTCAAAATAATCTGTTTATTCATTGCTCCGTTTGTTTTAGTAGTTTTATTATGCGTTATTGCGTTTAGTCTGGGCAACTGCCCGTCTGTTTCTGTTTTTTTTGAGCGCTCACATTGGTATGACTCCCTAAAAACACAAAAGTAAAATCACAAACCCATATTTTAACATATTTTTAGAATTTACGCTTCACGTCTTCATACTCCCCCTTCCGCGTGCAGCCACCCTTTCCCACCACCCACGCTCCTGATGCCTACCGAAACCCATCTGCACTGGGGGCGTGGACGTCCCCGTCCGCGCCAGCCGTCGAGGGCTCGATGCCCGAAGACGGCTGAAAAAAATTCCAAAATAACCAAATAAATAGTCAATAGTAAATCGTCAATCGTAAATAAAAATATTAAATCGTACATCTTATTCTTTTTTTTCGTAACTTCGCAAATCCTATCTGCACAGCAGATCTGATAAATCTCAAATCTCAAATCTCAAATTTCAAAAAAACGAATGTCAACCCTTATCATTATCTTCTGCGTCCTCTCCCCGTTGCTTATCCTTTGGCTCACCAGTAAGTTCAAGGTTCTCAACAAAGTAGGGAGCATCATCGTAGCATACGTCATCGGCTGCCTCCTCGGCCTCACCGGGCTTATCCCCGACACCCCAGAGATGCATGCAGCCCAGACTGCTGTCGCCACCTATGCCATCCCCTTCGCCATCCCACTCTTACTCTTCTCCTCCGACATACGATCCTGGGCAAGACTCGCACCGGCATTCATCAAGTCCACCATCTTCGGTATTCTTGGGTGCGCCATGGCCATCACCCTCGGATTCCTCCTGTGCGGACGGACCAACCCGCAGCTCTATGCCAATATCGGAGGCATGCTCACGGGACTCTACACCGGCGGCAACGCCAACCTCGCTTCACTCAAGATGGCACTCGGAGTCGACGACGCCACATACATACTCATCAGCGCATACAGCACACTCATGAGTGCCGTCTACCTCTTTTTTTGTCATTATCGTCGGTAAGCGCGTGCTCCTCCTCTTCATGCCAGACTTCAAGGACGACAAGCAACAAGGCGGAGTGGGGGAGACCAACTTGCCTAACCACGACAACGAGCTTTTCCTCGGCCTTTTCCGCTGCGACAACATACGCCACCTTGTCCTCGCGCTACTTCTCACCGTCTTCATCATCATCCTTTCTTTCGCCATCGCTAAAATCTTCCCTGTCGACGCATTCCAGCCCGTCTTCATCCTCACCATCAGCACACTCGCCATCCTGGCGTCACTCAGCAAGAAGGTGAGAAGCCTGCAACGCACCTTCGAGGCCGGCACTTTCTTCATCTTGATCTTCAGTATGGCCGTCGCCTCCCAGGTCAGCCTCCGCACCCTCACACAGGTGGACACCGGCATCTTCCTCTTCACCACCATCGCCACACTCGGAGCCCTCTTCTTCCACGTGCTCCTAAGCGCCATCTTCCGCATCGACACCGACACCACCCTCACAACCAGCATCTCCCTCATCTGCTCACCCCCCTTCGCCCCTGTCATCGGCAGTGCTCTCCACAATCGTGCCGTCATCCCGCCTGGCATCGCCGTCGGCCTCTTCGGATACGCAGCCGGCACATACATCGGCTTCGCCGTCGCCCGCCTCCTCCTCTCCCTTCCATAGCCCATCTCTTCCCCGAATCCGTAACCTACCTGTCCGCACTGGGGGCGTGGACGTCCTCGTCCGCGCCAGCCGTCGAGGGCTCGATGCTCGAGACGGTTGAAAAAATTCCAAAATATCCAAATAAATAGTCAATCGTAAATCCTAAATAACATATTTCCTGAACAGAAAAGGAGTGAAGCCAAGGGCTTCACTCCTTTCTGTTCTGTCTTACTCCGTCTCTTCGGCTTCCGTTATCTCCTCAGCTTTGGGCGTCATGGCCTCCGTCTCCTTTTTCTTGGCAAGGTATTCGGGAAGGTTAAGCCCGGCGAGGTCGAACAGCTCGTTGAGCGGAGGGACGCTCTTCATCAGACCTGACAGGAAATTGGCCGTCGAACCTTTTCCGTCCGCGCCGCTGCCCTGGTCCCAGACGGTGACGTGGTCGATGTTGATGCCCTTCACGGCCTCCACCTGGGTCTTCACCAGCTCAGGCAGCTTCTCAAGCAGCAACAGCATATAGGCCTTGTTGGCATCGCCGCCGGCAGCCTGAACCATCTTGTCGTAGCCGGCAGCCTGCTTCGTCAGCACCTCGAACAAACCCTTGGCCTCGGCTTCCATCTTCGCGAAGATAGCGTCGGCCTCACCCTTGGCGTTCACACGGATCTTCTCGGCTTCGGCTTCGGCCTCGATGATGCGGCGCTGCTTCTCTATCTCCTGAGGTACGAGGATGTTGGCTTTCTGAGTGGCCTGCTCGCGGGCGGCACGTGCTTCTTCCGCCTCACGCTCGGCGGCATAGGCTTCCGTCTGCGCACGGGCCTGCTGAACGCGCTCGGCTGCAGTGGCCTTTCGCTGGGCCTCGGCCTCTTTCTCGCGGCGGTCGGCGTCGCTCATCGCGATCTCCACCTTTGCCGTGTTCTCACCCTTCACTGCAGTTGCATTCGCTTCCGCGGTTCTGATACGCGTCTCACGGACGGCTTCTGCCTTTCCAATTTCTCCGACCTTGTCCTGCTCGGCCACGCGAACCTTGGCTTCGTTGATGGCTTTGGCGGCAGCCTCGCGGCCCAGGGCCTCGATATAGCCGCTCTCGTCCTTGATGTCCGTCACGTTCACGTTGATCAGGCGAAGACCGATTTTCTTCAGCTCTACTTCCACATTCGCGCTGATGCTCTCAAGGAATTTGTCGCGGTCGTTGTTCAGCTCCTCGATGCTCATCGTGGCGATGACCAGACGAAGCTGGCCGAACAGGATGTCGCGGGCCAGTTCCTGGATCTGAACCGGAGTAAGACCTAACAAACGCTCGGCGGCGGCGTTCATCGACTCAGGGTCGGTGGAGATGCCGACGGTGAAGCGCGACGGAACGTCCACGCGGATGTTCTGTCTCGACAGTGCGTTCGTCAGGTTTGCGTCGATGCTGATAGGAGTCAGCGACAGGTAGGCATAGTCCTCGATGATGGGCCATACGAACGCACCGCCACCATGAATACAGCGAGCTGACGACTTGTTGCTTTTGCTTCCGTAAATCACAAGAATCTTGTCGGAAGGACAACGGCGGTAGCGGTTGATAATCGAGACGAACAAGAATATCACAACCACCACTGCGGCGATAATCAAATACATTTGTTCCATAGTATAATAAATTTAGTTTTTAGTTCTCTATTTTCAGTTTTTGCTTTCTCGAATTCGTAAGGAAATCCACTACAGAGACCGGCTTTACAAAATTGATTAATAATTAAATAGCTAAATAAATAGTAAATTGTTAATTTTCAAATCGTAAAATTTTTTCACATCGGTTCAACTCGTAGGGTTTCACCGTCGATCACCTTGGTGATGCGCACTTTCTGTCCGGTGGCGATGGCGTCTCCGTCAGTCAGTGCGTCTATCTCGTGGAACGCACCATTCACCGAAATCTGCACTTTTCCTTTACCCTTACCGTTGGCGGGAATCCGAAGATACACGTTCGCGGTTTTTCCTTCGCAGTTCCGGATGTCGAAAGCACCGTTGGATTCAAGTTTTCGGGTTTGCTTGCGTATGTAGAAGAAAAGCCATACGAAGGCGCAGCCCACTGCCACGCTCACCAGCACAAGCAGGATGTTGTTGCCGATGAGTTTGTGAAAACTCACGCCGCTCCAGCCAAAACCGACGATGAAATTCACGAGACTCCGGATGCTGAACAGCGACAGGCCACCACCCGTGTCCATCGTGTCACCGTCAGCGTCGCCGAAGTCGCCCACGTCGAAGCTGGTGTCCACGTCATGTCCGTCGAGGCCGATGAGGGTCAGGATTATCTGGATTACAAACACTACTGAACCAACCAAGGCACATCCCCAAAACATCTGCTGCATGGGCTCCAGTGCCGAATACCAATTTGAGAATGATTCAAACATAAGCCTTTCTTTTTATTAGTCATTTACTAAACTGTTCATATTGCACATGCAAAGATATACAAAATATTTGAAATACAAACATTCTTCCCTCTTTTTTTCTTTGTTTTCCAGTAGAGACGCCCCGCGGGGCGTCTTCAAACGAGATCCGTCAGCCGTAGGGACTGGCTAGTAGAGACGCCCCGCGGGGCGTCTCCTCCGTCTGAGAGTAACATAAAACTCTGTTTTATAGTTCTGTACGTTTAGTTCCGTACCCCGATTATTTATTGCATATACCGTACAACGTCTTTATTTCGTTTTAGCAATAAAGACGAATTCATTTCAAAACAGGGGTAGGGCATACCTGTGGCTGGTGTCTGGCAGGATATGGATGTGGCTGTCGTGATGTGCAGGACGTATTTCTTCCATTAAGATGATACAGTGTCTCTTTCAACTGAAAAAATGATATGCAGATAATATCTGCCTCATTCGTTCGTTTTATGTATAACTGAATAACCCCAACGGAATTATGGATAAAAACGGAATTATGAGAGTCGGCATCATCGGCACGGGATGGATTGCCGAGAAAGCAGCCATCACACTCGGTGGCATGGAGAATTGCATGGCTTATGCTGTAGGCTCAAGAACGCAGCAGAAAGCGGACGCTTTCGCCGCGCAGTGGAACATCCCCAAGGCATACGGAACGTATAGTGCGCTGATTGCAGATCCTGATGTCGACCTCGTCTATGTGGGAACACCACATTCTCATCATTTCGATGTCACGCATGAGGCAATCCTCGCAGGAAAGCCCGTACTCGTGGAGAAGGCGTTCATGGCCAACCACCGTCAGGCTAAGGAAATCGTAGACTTGGCACGCTCAACGAATGTCTTTCTTGCCGAGGCCATCTGGACGCGCTATCAGCCGGCCGTCAACATTGTGCGGAACCTGATCGCCAAAGGAAAGATAGGCATACCACGCCTCATCACGGCCACGCTCGGCTATTCCATGGGCGACAAGCCGCGCATCATGCGGTCCGACCTCTGCGGAGGAGCGCTGCTCGACCTCGGCGTCTATACGCTCAACTTCGTGCGTATGTTCTGCGATGCACCCATTCTCGACATCCGCTCACAATGCGTGAAATCACAGACGGGGATGGACCTCACAAACGCCGTGAGCATCACGCTGGAGGGGGGAATCCTGGCCAACCTGCAGTCGTCAGCTTGCTGTGTCGGCGACAACATCGGGGGCATTGCAGGGACAGAGGGAAACATCATCATCGACAACATCAACAACCCGCAGCGCATTCGCCTCAACGGACCCGACCGCACCTTTGTGGAGGATATCCATGTGCCTACTCAGATTACAGGCTATGAATACCAGTTCGCCGCATGCCGGCGCCACATCCTCGACGGAAAGACCGAACCCGACGAGATGCCGCTCGACGAGACGCTCTACATCATGCGTCTCATGGACGGATTGAGAAGAGAGTGGGGCGTTCGCTATCCTATGGACAGAGATTTTGAAGTTTATTGACATGATTTTCGGCTGCACTCAACATACCTCAAGCAAGCTTGGCTCTGTATTCGCTTGCACGAAAATTGAGCTTTGAACTTTGTACTTGGAGATTTTGCCAAGCTAACCACTTACGTTTTTCTTTGATAAATCCTCATATTTTTGATTTTTTGTTGATTCTTCGGCAGAAAAGTCTTATATTTGTAAATGAATTCTGGATTGTTTTCGTTTCGGGGCCTGATGGGGGCATGAATAATCCGGATATGTCTTTGTGAAAACCTGTAAAAACATGAAATAAATACTGATTATGAAACTCAAACGACTTTTGACCGTTGTGGCGGCTGGACTGACCGCCTTGACAATGACGGGTCAGACTCCGATGTGGAACGACCCGGGAAAGAATGCAGACAACCGTATGGAAAACGTGGCCGACTTCTTTGCCTATGAGTCACAGTCCCTCGCCCAGCAGGGACAGAAGCAGGCATCCAAGCGCTATCTATCCCTCGAGGGCATGTGGAAGTTCCATTGGGTGAAAAACGCCAACGAACGTCCCGACGGATTCTATGCCGAGAACTACGACGATTCCTCATGGGACAAGATGCCGGTGCCGGGCATGTGGGAACTCAATCATTTCGGTGACGCCATCTACGTGAACAACCAGTATGCTTGGCGAAACGACTGGGAGACCAATCCTCCTTACGTCAAGGAGCTGAACAACCACGTGGGATCCTACAGGCAGTCGTTCGACGTGCCTGCTGACTGGAACGGAGAGCAGGTCATCCTTCATGTGGGTTCTGCCACTTCCAACATCACGGTCTATGTCAACGGACAGTACGTCGGATATTCTGAGGATGCCAAGGTGGCATGCGAGTTCGACGTGACAAAATATCTGCGTCCAGGCAAGAAGAACCTCTTCGCCTTCCAGATTATGCGTTGGTGCGACGGATCCTATCTCGAGGACCAGGACTTCTGGCGCCTTTGCGGTATAGCCCGTGAGTGCTTCCTCTATGCACGGCCGAAGGCATGCGTCACCGACATCTTCGTCACCCCCGACCTCACTAACAACTACAAGGACGGCGTGCTCGACATGACAATCAGTACCCAGAATGCCAACGGAGGAAAGCTCGAGGTTGCGCTTGTGGCACCCGACGGAAAGACCGTGGCCACGAAGAATGCGAATGTCGCTCCTGAGGCAAAACTCTCTTTCAAGGTGAAAAATCCGAAGAAATGGACAGCCGAGACTCCTTCGCTCTATAAGCTGTTCGTCACGCTGAAGAACGGCAGCGACGTCACTGAGGTCATCCCGCTCAAGGTGGGATTCCGCAAAGTGGAAATCAAGAATGCCCAGCTGCTCGTCAACGGACAGCCGGTTCTCATCAAGGGTGTCGACCGTCATGAGCTCGACCCCGACGGAGGATACGTTGTGTCGGTGGAGCGGATGAAGCAGGACATCATGCGGATGAAGCAGCTGAACGTGAATGCCGACCGCACATGCCACTATCCTAACGACCCGCGCTGGTATGACCTCTGCGACGAATATGGTATCTACATCACGGCCGAGGCAAACATCGAGAGCCACGGTATGGGATACGGCGAGAAGACGCTGGCCAAGAATGCTGCCTACCACGACGCTCATATCGAGCGAAACCAGCATAACGTGCAGGTGCTCAAGAACCATCCGTCCATCATCGTATGGTCGCTCGGTAACGAGGCTGGATATGGCAAGAATTTCGAGGATGCCTACGATTGGGTGAAGGCTTATGACCCCAGCCGTCCCGTGCAGTACGAGCAGGCCGGTCAGAACGGAAAGACTGATATCTTCTGCCCGATGTACTACGGCTATGAGGGATGCGACGCCTATTCGAAGGGAGACAACCCCCGGCCGCTCATCCAGTGTGAGTATGCCCATGCCATGGGTAACTCTCTCGGTGGATTCAAGGAGTACTGGGACATGATCCGTAAATATCCGAAATACCAGGGTGGATACATCTGGGACTTCATCGACCAGGGATTCCGCGGAACAAGCAAGGTGACGGGCAAGCAGATCTGGACCTACGGTGGCGACTACGGACGATTCCCGGCCAGCGACAACAACTTCAACTGCAACGGTGTCATCAACCCCGACCGTGAGCTCACACCGCATGCTTTCGAGGTGCAGTACTATTACCAGAATATATGGACCACCCTCAAGGACAAGGCCACTGGAACCATCGACATCTACAACGAGAACTTCTTCGTGCCGGTGGAGGGCGTCACACTCTTCTATCAGATAGAGGCAGAAGGACAGCAGGTTGCTTCAGGCACGGTGGATGTGGCATCGTTGAAGATTGCTCCGCAGACCACGAAGAGTGTGAAGATCGCCGACATCACCAAGGCACTCGCCGACAGCCGCTGTCAGGGCAAGGAGGTGGTGTGCAACATCCAGTACAAGCTCGACAAGGACAACGACCTGATGAAGGCGGGCGAAATCGTGGCACACAACCAGTTCATCCTCCAGGACTACCAGTTTGCAGACCTGGCCAAGTTCCAGCAGGCTCAGGGCGACGTGAAGATTGAGGAGCACAGCGCCTACACCGTCATCTCTGCCAACGGAGCTGACTACACCTTCAACCGCAGCAACGGATTCCTCTCATATATCGACGTCAACGGACAGGCCATGATGGAAGACGGATATCAGCTCAAGCCAGACTTCTGGCGCGCACCTACCGACAACGACCACGGAGCCAACATGCAGACCCGTCTGCGCGCTTGGCACCATCCACAGCTCCGTCTGCGCGACTTCAAGACAGAGAAGGTGGGCGCCAACGTGGTGGTCAGTGCAGAATATGAGGTGGTGCTCGCGCGCGGATTCGACCGCGGTGGCCGTGGTGGCAACCGGGAGAACCGTGATGCCAACCGGGAGGAGCGTGGAACCCAGAATCCGAAACTCTCGATGAAGTACACGGTGACGGCCGACGGACGCATGATCGTGGACGAGAAGCTCGATGTCGACGAGAATGCAGAGCAGAAGCCTCAGCTCCTGCGCTACGGCATGGAGATGCAGATGCCGGGTGAGTTCAAGAACATCGAGTTCTACGGAAAGGGACCTCAGGAGAACTATTGCGACCGCAAGGACTTTGCCAATATCGGTGTCTACAAGCAGAAGGTCAGCGAGCAGTACTGGGGATATGTACGTCCGCAGGAGTCGGGCAACAAGACTCAGGTCCGCTGGTGGAAGGTGGTCGACCTGCAGGGAAGAGGTCTACGCTTCGAGAGCAACGAGCCCATGGAATGTTCATCGCTCCCTTATCTCACCGACGACCTCTCCATTGGAGAGCAGAAAGGACAGCACCACTCTGGCGACTTGGTAGAGCGTAAGTTCGTCTCTGTCCACATCGCCCAGAAGCAGATGGGTATGGGATGTGTCAACTCATGGGGAGCATGGCCCCGTCAGGAATACCAGACCACTTATAAGGACTATCAGTTCCAGTTTGCCATCACACCTGTGAAATAACTTGGCTAATCACTTCATATATAAGGCGGCATCCTCACTGGATGCCGCCTTAGCTTTTTTTGTCCGTTCGCCCTGCCGTATGCTAGTAGAGACGCCCCGTGGGGCGTCTCCCCCTCCGGATGGCAATAAACCACAAACTACCTCGTCCGGATGGCTAAATTTCAAATCTCAAACCTCAAATTTCAAATTTCAAACCTCCACGTATTCCATTCCGAACACGTCGGCCACTGCCTTGAACGTCACCTTTCCGTCCACCACGTTCAGGCCTTTCTTCAGCGACGGGTCGTCCTTGCAGGCCTGTTTCCATCCCTTGTCGGCCAGTGCGAGTGCGTAACGTTGAGTGGCGTTGGTCAGGGCCAGGGTAGAAGTGTTGGCGATGGCACCTGGAATGTTAGCCACGCAGTAGTGTATGATTCCGTCCACGGTGTACACAGGCTCGCTGTGGGTCGTCGGACGGGAGGTCTCGAAGCAGCCGCCTTGGTCGATGGCAACGTCCACGAGCACGGTGCCAGGCTCCATCAGTTTCAGCATCTCTTTCGTGATGAGGTGGGGAGTCTTGTCTCCTGGCACGAGCACCGAACCGATGACGACATCCACGTCAGGCAGTTCCTTGCGGATGTTATGCTCAGAGGAGTAGAGCGTATGCACGTTGGAAGGCAGCTCCATCGCCAGTTGGCGCAGACGCGGCAGCGAGATGTCGGTGATGACAACCTCGGCACCCATTCCGGCTGCCATCTTGGCGGCTGCCTCTCCCACGATGCCGCCGCCCAGCACCAGCACCTTCGTCGGCTTCACGCCTGGAACGCCGCTGATGAGTTTGCCTTTCCCGCCCTGGGTCTTCTGAAGATAGAACGCACCGTTCAGCGCTGCCATGCGGCCGGCCACCTCGCTCATCGGCTGAAGCAGCGGCAGGGAGCGGTCGGGCAGTTGCACCGTCTCGTAAGCCAGGCAGGTGGCACCGCTTTTTAGCATAGCGTCGAGCAACGGACGGTCGCTGGCGAAGTGGAAATAGGTGAACAGCAGCTGGCCGGGGCGAACCAGACCGTACTCGGGCTCCACTGGCTCCTTCACCTTCACGATCATGTCGCACTGGCCGTACACATCCTCTATCGTAGGCAGCAGCTTTGCGCCGGCAGCCTCATATTCGCAGTCGGCGAAGTCGCTGTTAACGCCAGCGCTTTGCTGCACATACACTTCGTGGCCGTGAGCCACCATCTCTGCAACGCCCGAGGGGGTCATGCCCACGCGGTTCTCGTTGTTTTTAATCTCTTTTGGAATTCCTACTTTCATGTTCTCTATATTTTTATGGTGTAATAAAATTTTCTGTATCAGAGCACCTCGACCGTATCGATTGTCCGCCAGTAGAGACGCCCCGTGGGGCGTCTTCAAACTAACCCCGTCACCTGTATGGACTTATCAGTAGAGACGCCCCGCGGGGCGTCTCCCCCGTCCGCAAGTAACATAAAAATCTGCTTTATAGTTCTGTACCTCGGTTCTTGATTGCATATATCGTATTACGTATCTTTTACGTCTTAGCTGTAAAGACAGATTCACTTCGCAGGATTCTGTCGCGACTTGGCATAGCTCAAGCAAGCTTGGCTCTGCTCTCGCTGCTCCAGAATCTCAT
>OCTX012283058.1_pt1 | contig 33982 bp, 44 predicted proteins | sample 1539691 | NCBI WGS metagenome assembly OCTX01 (sample SAMN02144231, study PRJEB22623) | gut metagenome | biome: sheep rumen | host: Ovis aries | place: New Zealand
CCCGCCGCGAGGCGGGGGAACCGGTCAGCCGGCCAGTTCCCTTCTTGCGACCATGTAGGTGGCCGCCGTGCAGTAGCACTTGTTCCCTCTCGCCCCGGCGTTGGGGTCGACAAAAACGTTAACCTCGCGCGGAAGCGGCTTGCCGAGGACGCTCTCCATTATCTCCTGCACCCACTCGCGCATCTCGTTCTGCTCTTCCTCGGTCTTGGGCTCCGCCGTGTAGTCGGTGTCGTGTACCATCACCGCGTCCTGCGCGGGGAGGAGGACGTACCCGAGCCTCGCCTCTTCGACCGCCTTCGCCAGGCGGCTCGCCTTGTATGCTTCTTCCAGTTTCATCTTTTTGGCCTTTCCTTTGGTTTTTCGTTTCAACCCTCTCGCGGGCCTTTCCCGCTCAAGGAACGACCATATATTACCGTAATAGTTCGAGACATATCAAGGGCCTAAATGACATATTTTCGATATTTCTTTTGCGGCCTTTTCCCGTGGTTTTTGCGCTCACCGGAAGCAGATGAACTCCCTCATCCTCAGCTCCCTGTCGCTGACGAACACGATGACCTTGCAGATCGGATTCCTGCGTCCGGGTATCGCCTCGACGACAACCGGAACAGCCTTGGCGCCGTCGTCCAGCAGACTGGCGAGCCAAAGGTTGGATGTCTTGGGGATGTATCCGACCTTCTCCCCGCTCTTCGTAAACACGGCCACCGCATTTGTGTCATGCTCGTTGTCCGGTTCGCGCCTGAACTCGAGCACCGTTCCGCGCTCGAGCCCGTCCAGTATCTTCTCGTACGATTCGGCGAAGCGGATGCCCGCAAGACTGTAGAGGCCTTGCACTGCAATCTTCTCCCCAGCGCCCAGCGCGTTGGAGTGCGTGCAAGCCATATCGAAAATGCCGAACGCCATGTCCACGAAGTCCGCCAGCGGCCGCCAGCCATCGTATGGCTCCTGTAGCCGGAACTTGAGTCCGCCGCGCAGCCTGCCGAGCGCCAGCTCGAGCCAGGTGTCGCAGTCGAGCGCCGTCAGGTTGGCAGCCGGAATGCGCAGCTCCTCCAGCAGGCCTATAAAGTCGTCCCCTATGTCGCGTGATATGAGGAACCGACGCGGCTTCGGCTGTTTCGCGCCGGGCTTGTGTGCATCAACGCCGATCATGTAGAACTTGTAGTAGTCCTCTATCACGCGCACGGACCTTGTGGACTTTGGCGTCACCTGCTTCGCGGAGAACACCGTCTCTATGCTGCGCTTCGGGCGCCAGGGACAGTCTACGTCTTCACACATTCCGATCCTCGCTTTCTTTTGGGGCGGATTTGGATTTGCGGCTTCCGGCAAGGAACACCGTGACGGCGCAAAGCGCGCCGAGCGTGTCGCAGAGTATGTCCTTCTGCGCGTCCCACTCATCGCCCTGCGAACCGAGAAACGCGGCTCCGGCCTCGCCCCCGTCGATGATGGCGTACTGCCATTCGACAAGCTCCCACAGCCCCGCCATCGCGATGGTTGTCGCGACCGCGAAGAACGCCGCCGAGATGCGCGACGATGCGTAGCCCTTGCGCCAGTAGAGCTCTGCGAGCGGCATCGCGACAAAGCCGACGGTGAAGTGCGCGATGCGGTCGAACGGATTGCGCACGAGCCCGAGCGGAGACATGAGCCAGTCCATCGGGACGTGCTCGAACTCGTAGTGCGCGCCGATGGTCTGGAGGATGCACCACACGAAGAGACACGCATAGGCTGTCGTGGAGAACTTCATCCACCGCCAGCACATCGCAAGCACGGCGACAAGCCCCCACGCCCAGAACATCTCCGTGAACCATACGACCTTGCTTGCCGCGCCAAAGCACGACAGGATTGACGCGACGGCGACGAGCGCCGCCAGCGACAAAGCCGTTCTGCCGCCGCAAGGTTTCATTTGCAAAAGGAACGCGCCCGCGCGGGGCGCTTGCGGCTTCTTACTTTTTCGCCTTCTTCGCTACGGGCTTCTTGGCCGGAGCCTTCTTGGGCGAGGCCTTCGCCTTCGCGACTGGCTTCGCGGCCTTGGCCGCAGGCTTCTTGGTCTCCGCCTTGACGGCAGCCTTCTTCACCGGAACCGGCTTGGCGGCTGCTTTCGTCTTGGGAGCGGGCTTCTTCGCCGCAGGCTTTTTCGCCGGCGCCTTCTTGGTGGCGGGCTTCGCTGCTTTCTTGGTGGCCATGCGCTTGTCTCCTTGATTGCGATTTTAGGTATCTAATATTATAGCAAAATTTGGTTTGTCTCTCAATGGCCAAACGCAGGAAAGAGCCAAAAACAAGCCTCTTCGCGGCCTTGCGCGGGAGCGTGCCGCATTAATGCCGCCAGCGCACGCGCCATCGGAGATGCGCGCGAGGGCAATCCCCGAAACGGGCATTCCGTCAGGCTACGGCGGCGAGAGCGTCCTCGAGCGCGTAGCCGATTGCGGCGAGCCGTGCGACGACGGCATCGAAATCTCCGCCCGCCGTGTAGCCCGAGATCGCCTTGCGCGCCTCGCTCCTCAGTTCTTCTATCCTGTTCATGTCCGTGTTCCTTTCCTGTGCCTTACGCAGCACATACTACCGTAATCGCGACCGTGAAGTCAACGGGTCGTTTGAAGAATTTTCATCTTTCCCCGAAGCCGCGAAATGCCCCCCAGAAACGCCCCGTGTCGCGCCCTGTCACAAGGTGCGGCAACCATGCCCCGAAGCCGCCTGGACGCCACAGAAGCGGCCAGAGCCGCGAACGTGCGCATCGTGGCGCAACGACAGCCCCAACAAAGCGAAAAGGCCGACGGGAGACTCCCGCCGGCCAGCGAAAACCGAAATCTGCGGCCCTGCCGCGATTCGCTATTTCATTCCCAGCCACCTCCTTTTCTCGACGGGCTTGAGCGCCCCGAATCCGTTCGGCAGACCCCAGTACCGCGCGCCCGTCGCGCACACGATGCGGTAGTCCTCGGGATATGGCTTGCCTTCCCGCTCATGGCGCGTACGCTCGGTCATCGCGTAGGTGAAAGCCGGAACGCGGTAGCGCGTCTCGCGGTTCCCCATGAGCTCGGCGTGGACGATGACCCTAACGCAGTTGTAGATGTTCGGGTAGCCCTCGTATGAATCGAGCCTGTGCAGCTCGGTCGTGGTGACGAGGTAGAGGACGCCCTCCACCCTGCATCCGCGAGCGCGCTCGATGTCGGCGTAGAGCCGCTCGACGAGCCGCCAGCCCATGAGGGTCGCGCGCCCCACGGGACGCACGTCGGGAATCCGCTGGCGTATCCGCTCCGGGTTCATGTTCGACCCATAGGCGAAGTAGAGGAATGTGTCGGGGCCGGTGACGAAGCTCCGCCCCGAAGCCGCCCAGTCCCCGACCGCGAATTTGTGCCTGTATTTCGTTTCCATCTCTTTCCGCTCCTTGTCTTTCCTTGCGACGTGCCGCCTGTGGCGCAACGTGTGCGCGCCGGCGGCGGCGGGGGCGACCGTTGCCGCCTCCCCGTCGAAAGGAGGCGGCGTGGGCCGCCCGTGGCGCGTTCAGTCGCGCCTCCCGTTCTTCCAAGCCGCGCTCCCCGGCAGGTTCTTGCAAAGGTGGTGGCGCATCGTCTTGAAGAGGCTTCCGTTCGCGCCGAGGCGGATGAGGAAGACCCTGAGGTCGTACTTGGCGCTCGCCTCGCTGTAGGGGCGCGGGTTCTTCGCGCTCGAGGCCTTCGCGTTCTTCGCGCGGATGGCGATGAGGAGCGCGAGCTGCACCGCCGTCTTGACCTCGCCCGCGTGGGTCGTGCCGTTGAAGAAGCGGTACTCGATCGTGTGCTTGCCGCCGTTCCAGAGGTTGTGGAGGTTGAGCGCGCGGTAGCGGGCGCGGCAGTAGTGGCTGTTGCGGTCGTAGCAACCCGCGTAGTAGGCGTCGCCGATCTTCGCCATCGTCGGGTTGCGCATCGCGCAAATCCTGTCGACGAAACCGTGGTCGGTCTTGCGCGTGTAGGATTCGATGCGGCTCTGCAGGGTTCCCGCCGCCTTGAGGATAAGCTCCTCCTGCTTGTAGAAGGTCTTGACGAGGTTCTTCACGTTCTCTGCGGTGAAGTCCGCCGCGCCGACGTGGACGTGGAGCCCCGTGCGGCTGTTCGCCTTTGCCTTTGCCTTGCGGAGCTTCCTGACCACCTCCTGCAGGAGCTCGAGGTCGGCAATCGTCATCACCGGCGTCACCACCTCGGCGCTCGTTCCGCAAAGGCTCCCGTCGCTCACCACCTGCCACTTGCGTCCGTCGGGCATCGTCACCGTCCAGTTGTGGAGGTGGTAGCCTTCGTATCTCGCCGTTCCGCCGGTGACCTCGGCCACCACCTTCGCGGCGCGCTCCTGGCTGATTCCCTCGTACTCGAGTTCGCATCCGAAGGTGCGGCTCGCCATCTCTGCCTCTGTTATCGTCATTGTCTTTTTTCCTTTTTTTCGGTTTTTCGCTTGCGTCCTCTTCGCGGGCCTTTCCCGCTCAAGGAACGCCCATATGATGCCGTAATACTTGGCCTATAGTCAACGGGGTATTTGATTATTTTTTATTATTTTCTACGGCTTTTTATAAGATATAGACATTTTGCGGCAATCTTGCGGATATCCGCCCGTTATGGCGGTTTATCTGTCTTGGGGATAGTCCGCGAGTCGTTGCGGCCGCCGGCGGGCAAGGCCGGATTCATCTCGTCACGCCCCGATTGGAAGCCGCACGAGGGCTGGCGGAAAACAAAAAAAAAAAAAGGCCGGACGGAACGGGACCGGGGATTGCGGCATGGGCAACGATTCACGCGCCGCTCTCCACAGGCATCCTTGGCGGAGTGCGCGAAGCGAATCGCGCAAAGGGAGTTCTCCGCTCCGATGCCCCAGGTCCCGCCCCGTCCGGCGAGATTGTTTTTACCGCCCGCCCGTCGGCGTCGAGCCGTCCTTCGACTTGCGGTAGGCCACCCAGTCGCCCGATTCGATGACGGGCGCGCCCTTGGGCAGATTGTTCATGATGTACACCCACGCGAGGACGTTGCCTCCGCCGACGAGATGCACCTGAATCTGCTCGCGGCGGTAGAGGCTGGGATAGCCCTCAAGCCTGTCCATCGAGCGGAAGCCTTCGTCTCCGACAGTCAGCACCTCGCCTACGATGCGGGTGCGGCCGCGCTTGACGAAGGCCGGGAAGCCGTAGCCCGTGTCGTGAATCGTTCCGAGCGTCCATGCCTTCTGGCGTCGGGCGTTGCCCGCGCACCGAGCGTTGCGCTCTCCGGCGATGAGCGTCCCGTAGACGAAGACCTTGTGTTCTTCGTCGGGCTTCGCGATGCCGAGAGCCTTTTCGCAGCGCCGCCTCACCGATGGCGGGAGGTGCCTGATTTCAAGTTCGATTGGAGTTGGCATTTTTCGTTTCCTTTCTATTTTACCATTTTCCTGTTGTCGTTCGGGTGTTGCCACCACCCCCTCGTCGGGGGTGGTGGCGTTCGCCTTACCTTGCGGCGAGGGCTGCGGCCTTTGCGACCTGCAGCTGCCGAATCTGGTAGGCTAGGCTACGCATCTCGACCGCGTAGCATTCAAGGGCGGGAAGGTTCTCACGCGTCAGCGGAAGCTCCTCCGCGAGCCGCGCGAGCTTGCGCACCCGCGCCTCCTTCACCGTGAGCTGTGCGTTCAGCTCTGCAATCATCTCTTCGTTGCCCATTTTTTTCCTTTCTTTCTTTTCGTTTTCGTTTTGCCTTCGGGTACTCCCTTTTCCCCGTTGGAACAGCGCATATGATGCCGTATGTTTCCAGGAATAGCAACGGGGTATTTTGATTATTTTTCATATATTTTTTATGCGATAATATCACTTATCCCCCTTGCTATCATCACGGAAATACGGCATACTGGTGTCTGCGCCCGGAAGCTACAGTCGAATGCGGAACCAGATGGGCGGGAAACAAAAAAAAAAAAAACGCCCGCCCCGCGAAGTTCGCGGAACAGGCGGATCAACGGGGCGAGCACGAGCCGTCAGATGGTGCAGAGCATTCCGTACTTGCCGTCCATCCTGACGCGGATAGCACCCGTGAAGTCCTCTGCGTCCATGAACTCGGAGAGGTCTGAGTCGGGGTCGTATCCCCTGGCTTTCATGACGCGCCGATATTCGGCGTCTGACACAAACTTCACGCGAGAACCTTCGGCTGGGAATTCAACTGCGCGGATGCCCTTGATCCATTCGGAGCGGAGAGCCGTTTCGTCATGGACGCCGCTCTGTAGGTTTTTCTTCGATGGCATTGATCGACTCCTTCCTGTCAGATGCCGAGTTCGTTCAAGCGCCGCCGGAGCGCAAGCTCCTGCGCTTCCGTCAGCCCGACGGAGTTGCCGTCCCCGTCGCTCCCGCACACGAAGGCATCGCCTACGATGCAGTCATCGTGCATGAGGATCATGGAGAGGATTGTCGCCTTCGGGTTGTAGGATTTCTCCTTGAGCTTTCCCTCCTCGTCAAGGAAGAGGTCGAGGCCGTCCAGCCCGTGCCCCTGTAGGCACCACCGCTCGATGTCGCCTCCGACCAGCGACTGCATCGCCGCAAGCTGGATGCAGCCCTCGCCGTCCGTCTCGACCTCGTCGAACGACCACTCGCCCCTCGCGGGAATCTTCAGTACCTTTGCCTTTGCCATATTCGTGTTCCTTTATCTTGCGTACCGCGCCTCGGCGTTTTCGCAGAGGCGCGGGACATCGTTCATCGGTCAACGAGCCCGACGAGGCCGGAGAGGAAGCCGTCCGTCATCTCGGCTGCGGCGAGCGTTCCCGAGAACGCCCCCCGCAACTGGTACACGCCGTTGGCCTTTCCCTCCTTGGCGAGCTTGAAAGACATCTCCCTCGCGGCCTTCATCGTCTCGGCCATCGCCGAGATTCGGCTGGAGAGGATGTTTATCCTCTTCTGCTCCAGCGTCTCGTTCGTATTCTCTTCCACGTCCGTTTTTCCTTTCGCTTGCGCCCGCCCCCGGCTCGTCGCCGGGGTGCGGGACCTTGGTTTTCAGTCTTCGTCTTCGCCCTCGTCCTCGAGGTCGGCGTCGAAGTCGCCTCCCTCCCAGGCGCTCTTCGGCGCGTAGTCGCCGTCCTCGCGCGTTGCGATCCACAGCGTGTTGCCTATGCGCGTAACCGTCTGCACATCCGCTCCGAGCGGCCAGCTCGGTTGCTGTGCGACCTTAAGCGTCAGGCCCGCCCCGTTAGGCGAATCCCTGAACTCCTCCAGGGTTTCGATCAGCTCGTTCAGATCCATCTTCGTTTTCCTTTCTTTCTGGTTTTTCGTCTCCCTTCGGGTACTTCCTTTTCCCCTCAAGGAACGCTACACATGATGCCGTATTATTCCAGGAATAGCAACGGCCCATCTGAAGATTTATGAAGATTTTTTCGAGGGGGAAAGACGCCCCGGAATCGGCGCTCCGGGGCGTCTTTTCGGCGGCTACTCCATGTCGTTGCATGAGAGTCCGTTGAGGTGCATCTCGGCGTCGGTGTTCGCGTCCAGCTCGACTACGCAAGCCCAGCGGAAGCACGCCTTCAGCTCGTCCTTCCAGTCGCGGATGAGAGTCGGCACCATGCGGCAGCCGTCCGAGCCGTCGTTCTTGAGGACGGTCTTCGGCTCGTGATGTTCGCGGCTGATCTCGCGTTCACTTGCGCCTCGGTACGCCCAGCCGCTACGCCAGAAGATCCGCTTTTGGGGATGCGCCTCAAGGTCTGCGACCACCGTCTCGTATGAAATCGTGTCCATCGTAGTCATGTTCCTTTCCGTTTCGTCCCGCGCCTCGGCGTTCCCTCCGAGGCGCGGGACATCGTGTTCATCCAAGAACCTTCTTCATCTCGTCGGGGGCGAGCTTGACAAATATTGTCTCAAGCTCCCCGAAGATTCCGTCGCCGCCGCGCCTGTGGTAGGAATTGAAGAACTCGGGTCCGTACTCCGAGGCGACGCCAAGGAGTGCGTCGAATGCGTCCGCGAGCTGCTGGCGCTCCGTGGCCGTGAGAGTTGCGTTTGTTTTCGTAGGCATTGTCGTTGTCCTTTCAGTCGAAGCCCCGGCCTTTCGACCGGGGCGGGTTGAAGTTCAGTCTTCCTTGCCGTTCTTCTCCTCTTCGCGGGCGCGGTTGTTTTCGACCACGTCGTAGAACCACCGCCCGCCGATCTGGAAGCGCGGGAAGGTCACCGCATTGGGGCGCTCCATGTCCGCGAGCTTCACGCAGACGAGCGTGCAGTCCTTGTCGGGGTACGCATTCGTGCCTGTGAGCCCGTACACGCGGTTCATCACCGCACCCTCGATTGTGTATACGTCCTCGCGTTTGAGCGGCGTCAACTCCTTTACCCAATCGAGGAGTTCCTTGAGGTTGGCTTCATCCGGCGCAAGCCCCTCGATGGTCAGCGACCAGTCCTTGTGCAGCTCGTCGAGCTGCGCCTTCTCCGTCACCTTGATTATGTTCATCTTCCTTTTCCTTTTTCTTGGTTTTTCGTCTCCCTTCAGGTACTCCCTTTTCCCCTCAAGGAACGCCCATATGATGCCGTAATAGTCGGCCGGTAGTCAACGGGGTATTTGATAATTCTCGATAATCTTTCATCAGAAAATATATCATATCTCCGCTTGATATCATCAGAAGGATACGGTATCATAGTGCCGGGACGCGAAGCCCCCGAGACAGACGTCGCAAACGAAAAAGCGGCCATGCCTCCTTCTTCGGAAAAGCATGGCCGCCTTCGGTCAACCGGATATCCTGCAATCTTCGCAGGCTCCGCAGTTCGCATCCTCGTTGCAGTCTCCGTCGCCGCACTCGCCTGCGTCAGGCAAGACGCAACCGGCACCTCCGCCGTCCAGGTCGTCCACGATCTTCTCGTAGGCGAGCTGCGCCGCCGCGTGCAGGGCGTCGCCCTGCTCCCGCGTGAGCCTACCCTTGGCGACGAGCTGCTCGATCCTGTTCGAGACGGCCGCCTTGCCGCCAACATCGTATGCGATGCGGAGCGCCCACGCGACATCGGCCTTTATCGCATCCTTGCCGGGGGCCGCCGTCTCGCATCCTGTGCAGCAGACGACAACTCCCGCGATGACGATGGCGGCGAGCGCCGCCAGCATGATTCCGCAAACGGTCCTTGCCGTGTTCCTTGGTTTCCCTACGGTCACCATTTCGGTTTCTCCTTCCTTTGGTTTTTTCTCTGTGTCTCCGACCGGTCACTTGCCGATCGAGATGACGCTTATGGATTTCGTCGACCAGTCGGGCTGTCCCGACTTGACGGTTTCGCTCTTCAGCGCGCCCACGACCTGTCCGTCCTCGCGCTTCAGCATCGTCTTTTCGTCGGGGGCGTACCACTCCCTCGTGACGATGCTCTGCGTCGCGCAGCCGGCGAGGACGATTGCGAAGGCGCTGGCGGACAGGATTACCGCGAGGCGCTTCATGCCGCGCCTCCGTTCCGCCTTGCCTCGTAGGGCGCGCGCCAGGCGCTCCAGCCAAAACGCTGGCAGACGCGCGCGAACTTGACGGCGTCCCACATCACCTTGTAGCGGCGGGGCCTCCACCACCCGAAGGCGGCGCAGGCGACCTTTACGCCGTTCCTGCGGAATCGGGCGTTGCTGGCGTCGAAGGACTTTTCGCCCCCGTCCGACTCGTGCCACTCGGCGTCGTGTATGAACGCGACAGGCGCGAGCGACGGATGGATCGCGTCCAGCGCGGCGCGAAGCCACTGCGGGAACGCCTCCGGCCCGATTCCGTTGTAGATGGAAGCGAGCTCCTCGTCGGTGTATCTGGCGAGGATTTCGCGTCCTTCGAGTCCATATGTCTCGCACAGGTCACGAAGCCTGCGCGCCTCTTCGATTGTTACCATTGTCTCCTACCTCCTTGAACCGCGATTCGGTTCCTTTACTTCGTCACCGTCGAGACGGTTTTCCTGGAGACGAGGAACCTGCCGGCGGTCATCTCCGAGAAGATGAACACGGCGGTCTCGCCCGCCTGCACCGCGTCGAACACGTCGCTCTCGCCCTCGAACGTGACTCCCGAAGGGAGCGTCCAGTTCGTCGAGGACGACATCGTGATGCGCAGGACGAAGGCCCTGCCGCGCCCCGATATCGCCGTGGGGAACGAGAACGCCACCTGCGATCCTGTCAAAGTCACGCTGTTCACCGCGCGGTTGGAGAGCGCGACCGTCCCTCCGGACGCCGTGGGCGACTTGAGGTCGAGGCATCCCATGCCGTCTATCGCGCTCTTCGCCTCTGCGATGACCGACGCGATGTCGGGGGCCGCCTTGAGCGTCGTCAGCGTGACGCAAGGGAAGAAGTCCGTGGTCTCGTAAGCCCTCGCCGTCATCTTGGTGATGAGGTCGGGCGATCCGCCGCTGTTGTTAGAGAGCATGACGGGTGCCGTGCTGTCGTACCCGGACGAGTCGACGATCCTCACGGCGTACCTCGTCCCGACATCAAGCTCGACGGGCGAGTCGAGGGTGAACGTCACGGTCGCCCCCGCGACGGAGAACGCCTTGGCGTCAGAGGTCGCGAGAACCGTCCCCAAATCGGCCGTGCGGATCTGGATGCGCTTCAGCGACGAATCGGGCGTCAACGTGTGCGTCACGAAGCCGACGCGCTTGAGGACGATCTTCTCGTCCGTGAAGCCGAGGGCCGACGGCTTGAAGATGCAGTACATGAGCCCATTCGTCCTGTCGGCCGCGGCGCCATAGGATACGGTCGACTCCACGAGGCCGCCCGCATCGTCAGGGAGGCGGTCCCTCGGAACCTTGCCCGTAGCGTCCACGAGCCGCCAAGTGCGGAACTGGAGCGTGCCGTCGGCGGTGTTTGTGCCGGAGCCGAGCTGCACCGTCGCCTTCGTCGTCTTGGAGCCCGAGGTTCCGGCCACGGCGTTGCGCCCGAGGGCCACCGCGTCGATGCCGACTGCGGACGCGCCCTTGCCTACCGCTACCGCGCCCGAGTCGCTTGCGCCGCTCCCCGTCCCCATGCCCGCGTTCGCGTTCCAGCCGACCGCCACGCCGTTCGCCGCCGCATTCGCGCCCTTGCCGAGCGGGATTGTCTGCGAAGCCTTCCACGCCGCGAAGTCGGGGTCCTTCTCGGCGAGATCCTCTATCCTCTCCACCATCGCCTCCCTCACCCTGACGAGGGCGTCGCGTATGTTGCCGAAGGACGAGAAGTAGGAGTTGCAGCAAGGCTTCTCCCCCTCCTCCGGCGGCGTTCCGTCGTCCGACGGATCGGGCGTAATCGCCTTGGCGAGCGCGTCAAGCGCGTCCGCTATCCCTGCGAACGACTCGAAGTACGAGTTCGGTTCGTGCATCGTTGTGTCTGTTCCCATCTTGTGTGTTCCCTTTCGTTATTCGGGCCGGACCTTAGTTCCGCCCCAGTCTTCGTAGAATAGCGCGCGAAGCCCCTCGCCCGCGCCCGTAACTACATCGTCGTGTCCCGTGATCATGCCCTCGTGCCAGTCCGTTGCGTCGGGCATGAGGAGGACGGGATCTTCCGTCCACGCTCCCGTCAGCCCTGCGCACTCCTTGTAGCACGACCTCGCGGAAGTGAGGCTATCCGGCCATGCGGGTATCGTCCCCGACGCACCCGTCTTCTGGTAGCACTGGTCGCACTTGACCATGTTCTTGGGCCATGCCGGAATCGGGCCTGAAAGCCCGGTGCATCCGTCGTAGACGCCTGTGCAGTCCGTGAAGGACGGCCCCCACTTCGGGAACGAGCCCGTCACGTTGGTGCAGTACTGGTAGCAACAGAAGGCGTCCTTCATCGACTTGCCCCAGGGGATTATCGGCCCCTTGCACCCGCGCCAGCCGCAGAACGTTCCCTTGGCGGATTCCACATAGTCTCCCCACTGGACTGGATAGACGTTCGGCCTCACGATGGCGCGGACGTTCCCGGTCGTGCTGTCGACAGCATAGGCTTCGGTGAAGCGAAACCACTTTAGGCGTTTGTCGAACTTCACCCTGTAGCGTCCACGGGTGTTCCAGTTGTGCGCAAGGAGCGTGCTCGTCTTGGGCCACTCCTGCGTTGTCCCGTCGCCCCAGTCGATTCCGATGGAGTCGTTTCCGTCGAGAGGCGTGAAGTTGAACTGCACTTGGCAGTACACTCCGTCGATTATGTGCTCCTCGGTGAATTCGAGATCGAAGATGGTCTCCTCGTTCCACGGTTCGACCGCGAACATCTGCATCATGGTGGCAATCATCTGAAGAATTCCTTTCATCATATCTTGGTCAACTCTATCGCGGGGTCGAGATACACGAACCCGCCCGCAGCATACCACGAGAAGTACACCCTCACGTCCACCGGAGCGGTCTCAGGGATGTCGATGGGCATCTCGAGGACCATTTGCGTCAAGTCCGTGTCGTTCACCCAGACGGACGACGAATCGTCCGCCCAGCGTCCATGCACCGTCGAGTACCACACCTTGCCGTTCACGGTCGCGGATATTATGAGCTGCCTGTACATCTCGGCCGCGACCGCGTAGCCCTTGAATGCGATGTGCGCCCTCAAGGTGTGCCTTCCGGTCGTGCTCGGCGTGAGCTGCATCCCGTTGAATGGTCTGCGTCCAAGGACCATCATGTCGGCACCAGAGCAGGTGTTGTTCGAGAGCTTCAATGCGGCCGTGCCGCCGCCCGTGCGCCTCACGCTCCACGTGTCGCAGAGGCCGTTCGCGCATCGGAAGGCGAAGTGTCCGTCCGCGCCCTCGCTGTTGCACCCGATCCCCTGGTAGATGTGGGACGCCTTCGAAGAGGTCGTCGTCATCGCGGCGAGGCTGGCGTTCGACTCGTCCACGAACACGCTCCCGTTCTCCGAGTAGGTGGAGAAGACGAGCGCGTCCTCGTTGTACGGATAGTCCGGGTTCGCGAGATTGGACTCCATGAGCCGCACCCTCGCGTGCGTCCCGTTCTGCGCGTAGAGCGCCTTCCCCGGAAACCACGTCTTGATCGAGTTGAAGTCGGCCTCCGTCGCGGAGAGGATCACCGTCCCTTCGATGGTCGCGTCGGTGAGGCGGATGTTGTCGGCGTAGAGCGCCTTGCCCCTAGGCACCTTGATCGTTATGTCCGTCGCCTCCATCACCTTCGCGTACATCGTCGTGTCCGAGGACGAGAACGACATCACGACCGCCGCGTAGTTGTCGCCGGTCGATGTGGCGTTCGCGTACGTGCAAAGGGCGCCGATGCCGCTCGCGTCGCTGCTCGCGAGCCGGACGTCGATGTCCTCGATGCGCTTCACGACTCCGGGGACGTAGTTCCCCGAATAGCAGCGGTAGAACTCGATGACGGGCTCCTTCGCGTACCAGACGTTCGGCAGGTTAACGCTCACCGACTTGAAGAGGAGCTCGTACACGTTCGAGAGGTAAATCATCGCGTAGTCGATGGAGAGCGAGGTCGGGTTGGCGGCATCCAGGGCCGCGCCCATCTTGACCTCAATGTTCTCGACGGCGCATGAAATGTATCCCTGGAGGTAGAGGAGCGTCGGGACGTGCGTTCCCGACGAGCCGTTCATGCGGATCGTCTGCTCGACGTTCCTCACCGTGCATTCTATTCCCTTCTGGTTCGTTCCCGCGAGGTAGAGCGGATAGGCGTTCGAGGCGTAGTCCGTCCAGACGGGGGAGAACACCTTGACTCCGTCCACGTTCAGGATGTCCGCGAAGTAGCAGTAGAACCCGCACGGGTTCTGCGTGTTGCCGGCAAGCGAATGGTTGATGATGCAGTCCCTGATGTCCAGCATCCTCGCGTAGTAGACGTACACATACGACTTGAGCCGGCTCGCCGCCAGGGCGGTCGCATACGCCGTCTTGTCCACGTCGATTCCGCGAGATCCGAACTTGCAGTGCTCGAAGGCGTAGCATCCGACGGACTGGGTGTTGTTCTGGAACTTGAGGATGTACTGGTCCGCGTTGATTCCGTCGCGGAAGAGATAGACGCGGTGCAGGAGAAACACGTTGACGTTCGGAGCCGCGAACGATCCGCTCGCCGCCGTCGACTGTATGTTCGCGTACTCCGCCGAGTCGCCGCCCCACGCGGTCTTCGCCGCCGACGGGACGAGTTCGTAGAGTTCGTCCGACGCGTTCGGCATTCCCATGAGCATCAGGTTCTTGACGGTGGAGTTCGTGCCGTTCGGGATGACCACGGCAGATGTCTCCGCCGTGCGGCGTATGAGGTAGCACGTCGCATCCGCGAACGCGGCCGCCGTCGAGGGGAGCGCATTGAGCGCGTTCGCCGGGGTAGTCCCGTCCCCCGACGAGCCTTTCGACGGATCGACGTACACGATGTTGAAGTCGATGTTCGAGTATCGCATTGTAGCCATTTGAGGTTTCCTTTGTTAACCGATGAAAGATGAATACGACGGGAATCCGAGGAGGAGCCCTATCGTCTGCGGCACCGCAACTTCAAGGCCGGGCATCGCGCTCGGCGAGCCGCCGCCGTTCGTCCATGGCGAGAGGCGCGTCCTCCCGTTGATGGTCGCGTAGCGGTTCATCTCGTCGACCGTGACCCCGGCCTCCTTAAAACGGACGATGACCTCTCCGTCTATCCCGCGCCTTATGGTCGCGTTCTCGAAGACGATCCTAGTCACCTGCGGAACGGAAGTGTCTGCGTCTGCGACGAGGACGTCGCCGTAGACGGTCGAATCGTCGCCGAGGTACTTGACCCATGTCGCGCCCGCGAAGTCGGAGATGGTGGGCGTCTCGATCGGCGAGTCCGTCTGAATCTCCGCCCTGTACTTCCGGCTCGCGGCCGGCGTGAGCGAGAAACCACGACCGCTGTTGTTCTCCGCGTAGGCGATGTAGAGATACGACTCGTGGCCAGTCGCCCCGACAGCCCCGCGCGGTATCCTGAAGTTGAGGATCGCGTCGTTCGCGGTCCCGGAGTTCGTTATCTCCGGCTCCTCGTCCGTCCCCGCGACCTCCACATTCCCGATCCGCACGGTCGCCGCGTTTCCGCGATCCCCCTTGGGGATCGTGAACGCAAACCTCGCCTCGTAAGGCGTTCCGTAGTTGACGACCTTCGCCTGCGTCCCCGACTCGCCGGTCGTGACGCTGTGTACGTACATCCTCGCGGCAAGCCCCGGCTCGCCCTGGACGAGCGGCACCGCCTCGCTCCAGTCGTGTCCGACTGCGGCGTTGCGGAAGCGGAACCTTGTCGGTGGGAGGATCTCCACCTCGGCGTTCTCCACGTCGGGGTTGTAGTAGTCCTCGTAGGACTTCCATTCGATCCCGTCCCGGGAGAGCTGAATCTCGAAACCCGCAGCGAACAGGGCGTCCACCTGCGCCGCCGTGTAGGATGCGTCCGAGACGGGCGAGGGCCGCCCCGTCCCCGCATCCGCGCGGCGGTTCCTGATCGAGATGTCGAACTGCAGCAGGAAGCCGGGAGTAGTCTCGCCCGGCTCGAATCCCGCAAGCTCGCACCCGAAGGTCGCCGACTCGTTCGTGCCCAATGCCGAAATCAGCTCCGCCGTGTTCGTCTCGGTGAGCGGGACGTGGACGGCATTTTCCTCTACTGTTATCCCCTCGGTCACGCGAAGCTGCGGGGTTGTGGTCGTGTCCCAGTCGTTCGCGACCGCAAAGTCCCAAGCCCCGTATGCTCCCAGTCCTTCGAGCGGCTCGCCGTTCGTGTCGACGAGCTTCAGGACTAGCTTCGCGCGCATCCCTCGCGTGAGCGCGGGAAGCGACGAGACCTGCTGGTTCCATTCGTCGACGAGCGTTCCCTTGACGCTCGCCGCCCTGAGGTACATCGTTATCGTCTGCATAAGTCACTCCTTGAAAAATTCAACCGTCCGCCCTGAAGCGGAATCCGCCCTCGACCCCGTAGTCGAGGAAAGCCCAGAACTTCGCCTCGTAGCCGCGCTTGGCGCTCCGCCTGTGGATGGCGTATCCCTCTTCGTCGAAGTCGCTCTGAGGGACGGTTCCGTTCTGCGGAATCGAATCCGCATAGCCGAAGGTAAGGCTCATGGACGACGGACTGTCAATCTGCTCGCGCCTTATGGTCAGTCCCTCCCGAGAGCCGCTTTCGCCAGGGTCGAATATGCTGGTCGCAAGCTCCTGCGAGTACGGAACAGGCTCCGTCGGCGCGCCCACGAGCGAGTATCCGACGAAGTCCGGCGTCCGTCCGACGAGCCAGTTCCTGACCCGCGTCACCGTGAACTCGCTCGACTCGGCGTAGCCGCAGTATCCGTCGACGTTACCCTCCCAGTCGTCCTCGCCTTCCTCTACGGGCTGTGGACACTTCCAGTGCGTGTTCCCGCTCCAGGCATAGTACGAGGACGGCATCTTCGTGAATGTCCCCGTCGAGGGCTGCCTCTCGCCGAACGCATACTCCATCGCCTTGCCTATCGACTCGTCGAAAGGCGGATCGTGTATGGAGCCGTAGCGCGACTTCGTGGTTCCCCACGCCGCCGTGCAGCGGATCGTCGTGAGCCGGTCGATTGCGGCGCGGAAACGGCGAAGCCACAGGCCGCCGTTCTCCAGGAGGTCTCCGCCGCAGGGCGTGAGGTAGAGTTCGCATCCTTCCGTGTTCACGAGGTCGCGGTACGTCCACATCCTCGGGAAGTCGGACCAGTCATCCTTGTAGTCCGTCCATTCCACGTTGACGTAGTACGGCGCCAGATCCCTTATGTCGCCGAGAAGCCCGATGAGGGTCTCGACTGAAACGGGCGCGTATGGCATGAGTTTCCGGAGCGACGAGTCGAGCGAGCAGTGGGCGGCGGCGGCCCGCTCCATGAGAGCACCTCTTATCGCCATCACGTAGTCAGCTCGCCTCGGGTCTGGGTTGTTCCAGTCCATCCCCTTGTCGTCCCACGACTTTGGCTCTACGTATTCGATCTCGAGCATTTCCTCGTCTCCTTTCTCGGCGGATGCTTCATCTCCAGATGGCGACCTCTCCGAGATACGCCTTCCCGGTCTCGTCGCCTTTGACGAAGTCCTGGAGCGTCACCGTGATGTCGCTTCCTTTCGCTTCGCTCCCTTCGTTCTTGCAGAACCTGAATGAGACGCTTCCGCCATCGCGGTCTGGCTCGTCGCCTTCGTGCCAGCCGGAGTCGGCGCCGATCGAACCGATCACCCACTTCCCGCCCTGGTATCGGATGCGCCCGTAGGTGAAGCGTCCGTTCGTCTTCTCCAGAGAGCGCACGAAGTATTCGTTGTTTGAACCCCTGAAGCGCGGAAGCCCCAGATACCTCGTTCCCGTCGCGCTTCCCTGCGGCTCGTACCTCCCGAACTCGCCCGTCTCGCAGATCCACCTGTTCCAGGATGCGGTGAGCGTCTTCGGCTCCTTGCCGTAGAGACTGCCTCGCGCCCTGAGTTCGACCTCGTCTCCTTCGTAGGACGGGAGTCCCCAGCATGTGTAGAACGCATCGCCCTCGCCCGTGTACACGCCCTTGTCGCGGTCGTACTTTATGTTCTCCTCCAGCGGCTCGTAGCCGGGGAACATGCCCGTCATGTACACCCAGCCGTATGTCTGCGTGTAGTAGAGGTGCCCGCCCCCGGACCAGTGCATGTAGCCGTTTATCGGCGTGTAGACTGGATTCAGCGTCGAGCCGTTGACCTTGAGCGAGAAGCAGAGGTCGTTCCTGACCATAATGTTGTCGCCCCAATAGGAGTACGGCAGCCTGAAGGCGAAATACCCCGAGTCCGTTCCGCTTCCGACCCACACGCCGTCCGGAAGGTCGAAGTTCGGTATCTTCGGTATGCGGAACTCTCCGGGAACGTAGCTGAAGCTCATGTCTCGCTCCCTCCCGTCGAACTCATGACTCCCTTGTGTCCGATGATCCACGTGCCGGCCGGAATGTCCGCGTCCAATGCGACGTCCGGCAGAAAGAGCTTCGCGGAATGCGTCCCGCCTTCGCTCCTGCCGTTCGGGTAGACGGTCACGCTGTAGCCGTTCGTCGAGTCGCCCCCGGTCACCTTGCACATGAGCGCCTTCTCGTCGCCGCCTCCTCCGCTCCCCGCTCCGCCGAGCTGAAGAATCGCCCACTTGCTCCCGGTGCCGCTCTCCTTCCAGAGGATTCTCGCGGTGCCGGTCGCTGCGGTCTCGATGACCCCCGTCGACGATCCCGCCCTCGGCTGCGCATACTGGTCGTCCGAGGCGGAGACCGTAATCTTGGCGGGCGTCACCCCAAGCACCATCGCGCGTCCTATCTCGCCGGCGGGGATCGGCTCCAGGAGAACACACCACGGCATCCCATCGCGCGCCGCCGTCATGAGCATCCCGCTGAATACGGGCGGACAGGAAACGAACTCGTCCTCGTTCGTCTCGGGCGTCACCGCGACACCGGTAAGGACAAGCGCGGCGAAGCGCTCCATGAGCGCCGATTCTCCGTTCTTGACCTTGACTATCCCGACGTCCAGCCCGGACGCGACGCCTTTCCCGGACGCATTCCGCCTCGCCTCCTTGACGAAATTTGCCGCATCCACAAAAGCGTTCCAGGTAGAAGCCTTGATGTTCACCGCCTCGCCGGATCGTACCTTCTCCATGAAACGCCTCCTTTCCGTGTGCATCCTTTGTTTTGGACCGTCAGATTTTGACGGCCCGTCCGTCAGTTCCCGAGTCCAAGCCTTCCGAAGTCCCCCTCAGGGTAGACCATCTCGACATACGCGGCGACAGGCTTCTTCACGACGTTCTTCCCGCTTTCCGCAACCTTGTCGGCGTACCTGACCCAGAGGTAGTCCCAGCCGTACTTGCGGCTCACCTGTATGTCCCCCACCTTGAAGCCCGCCTGGTTGGGCGAGACGGCGAAGCGGTAGGTAATCTCCCACGGAGCGGACGCCTTCTTGGAGCGCTTCGTTCCCGACGCGCCGAGGAAGAGAACCTCGCCCGCCGAGAAGCCTCGGAAGCCGGACTTGTTCACGGAACCGGTAAGTTCCGCGAGCGTCTTCTTGTATGAGGTCGAGACGCGGCTTCCCGAGAGGGTGTGCGTCTCCGTGAAGTTGAGGACGGGCATCGTGACCTCGACCCCATTCACGTTCCCCTCGTTGTCGACACCTATAGCGCCTCCGAAGTCCGGGGCGTCGTCGGGATACCTGCCGTCGGTCTTCAATGACTGGTTGAGGTGCTTCGTCCCGCCCCCGGTGTCGAACGCGAACACGGTCGTGTCCTCGTCCTCATTGGAAGAGCTGTCGTCGCCTCCGCCGTCCTCGTCGACCTCGTAGACCGCCTTGACCTTCCAGGTCGTGTCGTTGATTCGCTCGACTGTCTCGACCGATTCGAGGCTCATCCCCGTCACGGACTTGTGGTTTGACTTGACGGCGGAGAGGGCCGCCGACTCGTCGTCCACGTTGAACACGAGGTACGGAATCTCCACCTCGATGACGTTCCCCTTGGCGTCGATGGTCTCGTCGCGCTCGGAGTACGCCTCCTCGACTCTTGCCGTAGCCATGTTTCATCTCCTTTACTGGAATGTCATTGCCGCCGATCCGCCCGATCCCTCCTTGAGCAGCTCGACGGTCTTCTTCGTGTGCTTCTCGATCTCCTGCGTCGCCGTGAGCATCCGCTGCTCCATCTGCGAGCCACGGAGCGACTGCGCGGCGTTCGCGTAGAACGTCCCCTGCGGCTTCGCGACGGAAGTCTGCTTCGAGGTCGCCTCCTGCGCGGAGCGAAGCTTCGCCTCGTACTTGTCGACAAGTCCCTCGGCGAGCGAGTATGCGTCCTGCGCCTTGCGTATCCGCTTCTCCTCGTCGTCCGAGACGTCGCCGTCCGCCGACGCCTCGGCGAGAGCCTTGCGGAATTCCTCCTTCGCTGCGGCGGCGGAAAGCTTCGACTGGAGGATGAGGTCGTTCAGGAGCTTCATGCCCCTCGCAGCATCGTCCTTCAGTGCATCCTCGACCTTGCGGTCGGTATCGCCCTCGCTCCTGCGCCTTGCGATGTCCTCGGCGGTCGCGTCGAACGACTCCTCGAGGTCCGCGATCTCCTTGTCGAACTTCGACTTGGCCTTCGCCTCGGCCGCCTTGATGCGGCGCTCGGCGGTTGCGTCGGCCTCTGCGAGCCGTCCTTCGAGGTCGGCGATCTTCTCCAGGTCCTTGTCCTTCTTCGACTTCTCGTAGGAGAGGATGGTCTGGATTAGAGCCTTGTACTCGTCGCGGAGCTCCTTGATGTCGGAGACTTCGTTCTCGAGCTCGCTCCTCGTCTCGCGTATGAGCCGCTTTTCGATCTCCGCCGCCTTCTTTGACGCGGAGTCGGCCTCGTCCATGCTGGCGTGCTTCTCCTCGCGTCCGGCGTTCACGCTCTCCTCGAGCTTCTCATGCTCCGTCTTGCCGCCGGTCAATGCGTCCTTGTCTCCGCCCTTGATCGCGTGGAGGCGTTCCTGGGCGTCGGCCATCTTCCGCATGGCGTCGGTGATCTTCTCGCCGTTCGCCTCGATGTCGCGGGCGGACTTGCCCATCCTGAAGGTCACCGTGTTCCAGGTGTTCACCCAGAACCCGCAGAGCGACCTATTCTCCTCGTCCAGCTCGGAGATGTTCTTCCTCAGCTCCGAAATCTCCGCCTCGATCTGGTGGATCGCCTGCGCCTTCATCGCCTCGTTGAACCGCTCCTGCGCATCGGTCGCCATCGTGATGGACATTGTGGCGCGGTCGATGGATATGCCGAGGTCGCCGTAGCGCCCCTTGAGCTGCCCGGCGAGCTTCTCGGCTTCCGCCATCTCCGCGTTGGAGAGGTTCTCCTTCTCCGCGAGCTGCTGGAGCCGCTCCATGCGGAGCTGGTCGGTGGTCCTCAGCTGGTCGCCCTTGTCGCGGAGCTTCGACATCTCGTCCGCGAGGCTCGCCGTGTGCTTCGTTGCCGACGCCATGTACGCGCAGAGTCCTCCCAGCGCCGCCACGATTGCGACGAGCACCCACGTTATCGGTATCGCGCAGAACGCCGTCGCCGCTGCAGAGGCTGCGAGGTAGCCCGCCGCCACCACCTTGGTGGTCGCTGCGAGGGCGACGTTCGCTGTCGCCGCCACACCCGCCGTCAGCGCGGCTTTCGCGTGGCTAAGGGTCAACGCCCGTCCAACCGCCGCGAACGCGACGTGGGCCGCCGTAGCCGCCTTTGCCGCGATTGTGCCGATGGTCTCGGCCGCCGCGTGCGCCTTTGCGCTCACCGTAGCCGCGATAGTGGCCGCATTGAGGCTTTTCAGGGCCTGTGTCACCGCCGCGAAGCGGCTTGCTATGGCGGATTTCGCCGCAGCAGCCGCTTCCGCGTTCGACATGAGGACCAAAGAAGCCGCTATCTGCTTCGCCCGGCTGTCTATCGGCAGGTTCAGGGCGGCGAGAAGCCGCGAAGTTCCCACCATGGCGGGGATCGCTGCGTTCCTGTAGTCCGCAAACGCCCTCGCCATGAGCGCGAACGAGCCCTGGACGGCGATTCCCTTGGAGACAAGCGCCGCCTGGACTCCCGCGAAGGCGGAGAACACCCCCGAAAGGGCGCCGATCCCTCCCGAAAGCACACGGCTCACGGTGCCTATCGTGAGCAATGCCGCCCCAAGTGCGGCTATCGAGCCCGCAGTCACCGCTATCGAGGAGACAAGTCCCTTGTTCGCCTCGATCCACTTGGTGAACGAGTTGATGACGGCGGTTATCCGCTCGACCATCGGCTTGATGGTCGAGTTGAGCGCCTCGCCAGTCGCGTTCATCGCGCCCTCTATGGCCGACTGGAAGAGGCGGAACGAGCCGCCTATCCCCGCGTCCATCGCCTTGGCTGTCGCATCGGCCTGGCCTGAGACGTCCTTGAGCTTCGCAAGGAACTCGTCCAGCTCGCCGATGTCTTTCGTGAGCGACATCCCGGACATCATGCCCCGGACGTCGAACACGTCCTTCATGAAGGCGAGCCGCTCGGCGGTCGGAAGCTTCTTCGTGGCAAGAGCGATGTCTCGCATCACCTCCGCCATCTTGCGAAGGTTCCCGTTCGCGTCCGTCGCCTCGACGCCGACCTCGCGGAGCGTCTTCTGGACCTTCACATCGGCGAACTGCACGTAAGCCTTTCGGAGCGCCGTTCCCGCGAGCGATCCCTTGACGCCCATGTTGGCCATGACGCCCAGCGCAGCACAGAGCTCGTCCAGGGATTCCCCCGCCGCTGCCGCCTGCGGCCCCGCCATCTTGAGTCCCTCGAAGAGGTCGTTCAAGGTCTGGGCGGACCCGTTCGCGGTGGCGGTCAGGATGTCCGAGACCTGAGCCGTCTTCGAGGCCTCGAGGCCGAAGATGCGCATGGAGTTCGCGGCGATGTCCGCCGACTCGGCAAGCTCCGTTCCGGTAGCCCTCGACAAATTCAATACTGAGGAGATCGAGGCTTCAATCTCCCCCCGGTCGAATCCCATCCGACCAAGCGCGACCATCGCGTCAGCGACCTGCTGCGCGGTGAAGGACGTCTCCCGCCCCAGCCTCTGCGCCGTCTTCGTCAGCGACTCGAACGCCTCGCCCGTCGAGTTAGTGACTGCCTGCACGAGCCGCATCCTGTCGTCGAACCCGGCGAACGACCGCTCCGCCAATGCGAACGGAAGCGACATGGCACCTCCGAGCGCCAGCATCTCGCGCCCCATAGCCGTGCAGGACTTGGAGAATGAGCGCAGTTGCGCCTGCGCCTCTCCGAGGTTCCTGCGGAGCTTCGAAGAGTCCGCCGTCACCTCGACGTATGCGCGTCCCGCCTTTATGTTCGCCGTAGCCGACATTTATCAAGCCTCCTTGGTCCGTTCCAGGAATACGGTTGCCGCTTTCTCCGCGTCCATTACGGCGGAGAGCTCCTCTTCCGAGCCGCGAGGAATCCCGTGGCTTTCGATGTAGGATTCTGCGCACTCCACGATCTGCTCGCAGAGTATCCGCATGCGCTCCAGCGCATAGCGTTCGCTCATGGGGTAGGTCATTTCGCTCCTCCCCGGCAGAACGCCGCCTTGAGCGCCTCCTTCATCTCCTCGCCGCGAAGGATTATCTTCGGCGGCGCGGGGGCGAAAGGGTTGAAGTCCGACGGCTTGAACGGCTTTCCCTTCTTCGGGTCGCGGTTCAGGTTCGCCAGGAGAGCCATCTGCGAGGATGCGATCCCCCACTCGAACTTCGCCCTCCCCTCCGCCATCAGCCCCAGCTCCCTCAGGGTGAGGGGGCCGGGGTCGACTCCGCAGATTCCGGCGAGCCGAGCTGCGGTCGCAAGGAGGTCTTCAGGCGCTCCTCGAACTCCGGGCTTGAGAGCGCCTTCTCTAGCGCCCCGAGGTTCTCCGCCTCGTACTTCCTCGCGAGGTCGACCGCCTTCTTGAGGAAGAGCCGCCTCGCCCCCGGGAAAAAATCCACGAGCTCGTCGAGGAACGCCCTCGTCGCGTCCGCGATGGATTCGCCCGCGAGGGAGCGTCCGAAGTCGTCATCGGTCACCCCGGCCGACTTCGCCTGCCCCTCGCAGAGAACCCAAAGGATGTCGACGAGGAGGATCGGGTCGTTGGCAACGCGGTCGAGCGTGTCCGTCGCGACCGCCCCGTCCTTGCCTGTGGATATTATGTTCACAAGGTCGATTCCGAGGATGTCCCTCACGCGCTTCATCTGCCGCACGTTGAGCTCAAGTTCCCAGGCGCGGCCTTTCGTGTCGGTAAACCGTCTCATTTTCCTTCTCCTTTCGTGGCGTCATCAGCCGCCGTTGCCGCCGCCGTCCTTCCAAGTCGGCGCGCGCGTCACCAAGGTCGGCTTGCAGGTGACGCTCACCGTGAGCGCCTCCTCCAGAGGCTCGGAACGAGAGAACGACGTCACCACGAAGTCCGCGTCCAGCCCGTTGCCGTCGCCGTCCGAGGCGAATAGAGCGATGGCGGAGTTGTTGAAGTACGCGTTCTTGATCGCCTTGAACCCGTTGTCAGACGTGTCCCAGACCATCTCGAACTCGAGGCTGGCGTCCTTCAACGTCGCAGCCGTGATTCGCCAGCCCTCGGCCGCGCGGGTCGTGATGTCTGCCTCGCCGGTCTCCAGCGTCAGCGTCACGTCCTTGCAGTTCGCCATCTCGGAGTTTGCGGTCTGCCCCGCCGCTCCGTGGAAGAGCTTTGCGTCCAATCCAAGTTTGTATGCCATTTTGTGGTTCTCCTTCTATTTTGTTCAAGTCACTTGACCGCGTCCTTCCACATCTTCGCGACGTGGGGCGCGGATTCCTTCAGGGCGGGACCCATGAGCGGGCGCTTCGGGTAGCGCTCGCGCCTGTACTTCCCGCCGAACTCGTGTGCGGCCATCGAGGGACCTACGAAGTTGAAGCCGGGTCCGACGAGGACGGAGCTGTCGCCATCCGAACCGAAGAGTATCGCCCGCTTGAGGAGGCCTTTGCGCGAATGCGGAGGCGACCCCGGCGGCGATGCCTTGGGACTGGTCACGACCTTCCGCTGGGCTACGCGGCGGACATACGCCCCCGCGCGGCGTAGGATTTCGCGGCCCGCCCTCGCGATCCGCGCGACAAGCCCGTCTTCGTCGAACTCAACCCCGCACTTCATGGGAGTTCACCTCCTTGAAGAGAAGCTCGATTACGCCCGTGAACTGCCGGCGTTCCCTCATGTGGTCGGGAACGTACAGCGGCGCATGGTTCGCCTCGACGCACTTCGCGCCCCTTATCGTGCGGTGTAGGAAGTGCAAGGCGAGCGTCTGCACGTAGCTGACGAGGTCGACCAGATCGTCCTCGGTCGCCTTCCTGAGGACGCCCACCTGCACGGTGAGAAGATCCTCGCGGAATCCGCGCGCAAGCATCCTGTGCCTGATGCCTACGGGGACGACCACGATTCGCGTCCTCTCCTTGATGTCCCTCAGCGCGAACTCCGGCGCGAGCTCGACTTCGGCCTCTCCGATGTCCTCGGCGACGCCCTGCGCAAGTCCCATGATGTCGACCATCTTGACTCCTCCTACTGCATTCCCTTCACGACCTCGAAGACGAGCGACGCGACGGCGGAGAGGAGCGAGATTATCGCAGCCCCCATCGCCGCATGGAGCGTCTTCTGAAGGCCGGTCGCCGTGGCGCACGGAGGCGTGTGGTGCGCTCCGTCAGCGAAGTGCATCTTGACCATCCCCTTGAGTTCCGCGATATCCATCCTCGCGCGCGTCAGCCCCTCCCAGAGTTCCGGGAACCCGGGCGGCATCTCCGCGTGCTGCTGATCGCTTCCTGCCATTCTAGTCTCCTCCCGTGTGTTTGGCGTGTATCCTGTAGGCCGTGTGGAACGCGTCGCTCCAGCGCCACGCGGGCTCCCCCGCAGGCGCGAGGACTTCATACGTCTGCCCCAGGAACGCGATCTCGTCGCCGACATGCGGCTCGGAGGGAAGCTGCTCCCTGGGGATTATGAAGTCCCGCGTCTCGATCCTCGTCCAGATTCCGCTCTCGTCCGTAGAGCGGAACACGGTCCGCCCGACCACGGCGCGGACCGGAAGCTCCCCGCCGCCGATGGGCGTATAGCCTATCTCGACGGCGAGGCTTTGCATCTGGATCGCGCGCAGGTGTTCGACTGCGGACTTTATCATGGCTTAGTTGAGACCCTGGCAGAGCCTCACGAGCACCAGCAGTCCCGCCTCCTCCGCAGGGGCGACGGCGTGGCCGATCCTGACCGAGCCGGACGAGCCCGCAGCCACCACCTGGCGTTCGGCCGCATTCCAGCCGACCTCGGCCCCGAGGCCGAAGGCCGTTCCCGCCGCCTTGGGCATCTCGTAGACGCCCGTCAGCGCGAGCGCCCCGAGTTCGCCCGCCTTGATGTCGAGCTTCGCGACGCCGATCAGCTTGCCGGACATCACGACAACGTCGCCGGCGGCGACGTCAGCTTCGGGCGTATGGTCTATCGCATCGCCCCTCTGAACATATCTTGCATCCATCTTGATGAAGTCCTTTCTCGTTTGAAGTCAATGAAACGGCCCTGCGGACCGGGCGGGAAAAGAAACAAGCAAAGAAACCCGCCCGGCCGCGCAGAGGCCGGAAACCTTATGCGGCCGCCCCGTTCGCCTTGACCATGCCGCGATGGTCCTGTTCGCGGATGCCCACGTCGAAGTAGACGCGGAACCAGATGCCCAGGACGTTGAAGTCCAGGTCGCCGCGCTCCACGGTGGGGGTGCGCTTCCCCTTGAGGTAGCCGATCTCGAAGGTGTCCACCGTTCCCGGCTTGCCGAAGAGGTACCACGCGGTCTCGCTCGCGCCGGCGTACTTCGCGTTGGAGAGGTACGGGCTGGAGACGATGGTGAGCCCCTGGTTCGCGAGGACGTTCACGGAAGGACGGATCGTGTTCTCCGCGCCGCCCGACATGACGAGCGTCGGACCCTGCGTGAGCTCCTGCGCGAGGAACTTGAGTCCCGTCGGGACGAGCAGGATCGACGGCTCCACGCTGATCGGCTGGCCGTCCGCATCCGTCTGGTCGAGGAAGGTCTTGATCGCCTTCTTGAGAGAATCCGAGGAGAGCGCGGAGTTCGCGCCCGTCACGAGGTTCTTGTGGCCCGCCGAGAAGAGAGGCTTGCCGTCGGACATCACCGGGTTCGAGAGGAGGCGCGAGAAGAAGAGCTGGTCGACGAGACGCGCCGCGCGGTTGCCCATCGCGGTCGGCACCTTCAGGAACGCTCCGAGGTCGTCGTTGATGATCATCTTCCTGGTCAGGCAGAACTTCTTCGCGTAGGTGTCGAGCTGGTTCACGGCCTTCTCCTCCGAGACGCCGCCGTCCTTGATCTCGCCGTCCGCGCCGACGGGCTTCAAATCGCCGATGTCGGTCAGGCGGAAGCGCTCGTTCTCCTTGAAGTCGGAGAGGTCGGCGGAGGTACAGAGCCCGGTCGCGATGATGGGCTGCGCCCTGTACGCCTGAAGGAGCTTCTTCTGGGCGACGTTGGAGAGGATGCCGGGGAGCGACACGGTGGAGAACGCAGCCTTGATGCTGGCGTTGTCCAGGGTGCGCGGAACACTCATCCCTTCGAGCTTCATGCACTCGGCGAGGATTCCCGCGAGCGGGATGTCGGCGTCCTTCATCGCGGCCTCGACCGTCTCCTCGCCCATCTCCTTGGCGAGGACGTCGCCGTCGATGCCCGCGCGGAGCGAGAGCGCCGCCTCGAGCGTCTTCTCGGTCATCCCGGACTTCTTGACCGTCACGGACGGAGCTGAGGTCGTGGGCTGCTTGGCGCGGTAGGCGGCCAGAACGGCCTCGTTGGTCTGCGCCTTGTTCCATCCCTCGGCGATGGCCTTCGCCTCGATCTCGGGAAACTCCCTGCCGCAGGCGATCTTGATCATGGCGACGCGCTCGCGCTCGGCCCTGATGGCCTCCTCGGCGATAGCCTTGGCGTCGGGCATCGGCGCTTCCGCAGCCGGAGCCGCAGCAGCTTCGACCTTCTTCGGGGTTTCTGCGGCTGGTGCGGCTGGCGCGGCGGCCGCTTCCACCTTGGGCGCGCCAGTCTTTGGTGCCGCTTCCTGCGGCTTAACTTCAGGTTCCATTATGGAGTTTCCTTTCAGTTCGAGTTTGGCCGTGACTGTCATGTGTGTGGAGCGGTCCGCGCCCACGGCGACTACGCTGACCTCCCTCAAAGTCGATTTGGTTACGTGGTAGAACGGAGCGTCCTGCTCCATCCCGTTCACGGTGCGCTTCCCGTCCTGCACTAGCTCGGCGGCTTCGACCTCAGCTCCGATCGAGAGCTGCCAGTCGGCCCCCGCCTTGCCCTGCGAGACAATCGCCTCGGCGAGTTCCCCGCCGGCGACGATTTCGCCGGCAATCGCAAGATGGCCGTCGTCCACCCTGGCGGTGACGACCCCAACGCGCCCCAGCGTGTGGTTCTCGTGGTTCGCCAAAAGCGGCACGGATTCGGGAACCGTCATGCCCGAGAGGTCGACTACCACGGGCTTCGACCAGCCGAACAGCCGCATCTTGCCGCCCGAATAGGCGAGTCCCGCAACCTTGTGCTTTCCGTCTCCACCGTCCTTCGCGGCGGTGATTTCGAGATATTCACTCTTCGCTTCCATCTTCTTCTCCTTCGTTTTCCTGTTCCTGGATAGGTTTTGCGTCGTCGATTCCGAGCTCCTTCATGAGAGCCTTCTCCTTGGCTATCTGCCTGAGCTCCGTCTCCCAGTCCTTTCCCTGCCTCGCGTATTCGGCGGCCAGGGTCGTGGTCTTTGAGTTGAGCCTCTTCTCCTGCGCGTTAGCCTCCTTCGCAGGATCGACATGCTCCTGACCGTCCCAGAACCACACGTGGCGGCAGTCGCAGGGATCGATCTTCGAGGCGGTCGCGAGCGACCACTCGCGCATCCACTTGAAGAACACCCGGTCGAGGATCTCCGACTCCATGAACGACCTGTCGACCTTCAACGACTTGTAGTACGTCTGGTGGTCGAGCCTGCCGCTCGCGTAGTTGTAGCCGGACGAGTTTCCCGCCGCGATGTTGTAGGGCATCGAAAGACACCTTGCGATCTCGTTCAGTATCTCGTGCTTGAACTCGCCGTAGGTGGTGACTGGCTGCTTCGGATCGACCTGGGACATCTTCCAGCCGCCAGGCATCGTGAGGAGCATGTTCCGCTCCAGCTGGATCGTGTCCATCGCCTCGACAGAGTCGGCCTCGCCGTTCGCGGGTGCATCCGTGTAGAGGATGCCCGCGAAGTCCGCCGCCGCCTCGGCAGCCGAGACGACAGCCAGCGTAAACCTTCTCAGGTGCGCGAACAGGGGGAGAGCCGCCGTTATCTCCGGGATTCCCCTGTGCTGCTCGGGCCTGTCCTGCCGGAACACGTGGATCATGTTCTCCGCCTTGACGGTCAGGAACTCCGTGTTGAAGCTCGCCGTTCCGCCAGGATGGTACTTTAGCACCCGGTAGGATGCGGGATTCCCGAAGCCGTCGAACGTTATGCCGTCGATATGCCCCGGATCGGACGAGAGTTCGTCGTCCGTCACCCTGTCGGCCTCGATGAGCTGGAGGTCGAGCTTTACCTTCGCGGGGAGAGCCGGGTTCTGCGCCATCAGCGCGAACGCCTCGCCGTCCTGGCACCGCGCCATGCGTATGGTGCGGAGCTTCGCCGGGAGCCTCGCCGCCTTCGCCCAGACCGCGAAATCGTGCTCGATGAGCCGGTTGGTCTCCTCGTCGTCGAGGAGCATCTGCAGCCTCGGCCCCGTTCCGACCGTATCGTCCGCGAGAGTCTTCACGATGCCCCGCGCGTAGGAGTTGTTCTGCACCTCGTAGCGGGCGCGGGTGCGGAGTATCTTGCGTACGCTCGAATCCGCCTCGGCGTCCGCTGAGAGGAAGTCGGCGGCACCCCAGTGCTTCGCGTTGTCTTTCGTGGTCTGCGCCGCGTCGAAGCGGGCGCGAATCCACGAACGGAGCTTCAGCCCAGGAGACTCGGCCTTCGCCTTTCCGAATGGCCATATTCTCATAGCACCGCACCTCCCGCAGCCATCTTCGTTATCCTTATCGGGAGTCGCCTCCCCTTGAGCGCCTCCTTCGAGGCGTAGTAGTTCAGGAGCTTGATGAGGTCGGCGGCGGAATGGTTCTCGACCCTCTGGCCGTCAACCTCCACCTCCTTCGGCGAAAGGAGGAGGTTCTCCATCAACTCCTCGATCTTCGACTTGTCCATAGTCCCGGAATTCCTTTCCTGCGTCGACTGCGGCGATCCTCTCGCCCACCCAGCGCATGACGTTGACGCACATCGAGTTTCCGCACGCCCTGTGCCTTTTGCCGGCGGGCGCGTGCGGCTTTCCCTTCCACGGAACGTCAGTCCATCCGTCGGGAAAGCCCATGAGGCGCTCCGATTCCACCGGCAGCAGTCTTCTCAGCTGCGTCGGCGTGCAGACCGCGTTCACGTGGCTTGAGCGCAGCGTGTACATCGCCGACTCCGCCTCGCCGTAGCACCTCGAGAGAAGCCGTTTCGTGCGGCCCTCGAGGTTCATCATGTCGACAGGGAAGCTCGGAGCGTGCGCTCCAGCTCCGGCGGCATCGGGCAACCGGTCTCTTCGCTCCGGCGCAGAAGCGCCTCCGCATAGCTCGCCCCCAAGCAGTACCTCTGCGGCGCGTCGCCAGCCTCCAGTATGTCCGACAAGGATGACGCGGCGCCTTCGCTGCGGCAGGCCCCTAGGAAATGAGGGAACTCTGGTGTATCTTGCGTCCAGCACTCTCCAAGAAACGCCGAAGCGTCCGGGTGCGCCGGTGACGATCCCCGAGTTTCCCCATCCGCCCTCTGGGACCTGCACGTCCCATCCGGCGAACTCCGAGAGGATTCTCGCGAAATCCCGTCCTCCCCCGATGGAGAGGACGGCGGGTACGTTCTCCCACACCACCCAGCGGCAAAGCGTGCGGCGAGCCAGTCGCGCAAACTCGAGCGCGAGGTTCCCCCTTGGGTCGGCAATGCCGCCCTTGTTGCCGCCGTTGGCGAAGGACTGGCAGGGAGATCCTCCCACGAGGAGGTCGATTCTCTCTCCATAGTCTCCATCCTCTATCTTCGTGAAGTCGCCGAGGTTCGGAACCTCCGGCAACCGTCTCTTCAAAACTTCGCACGCGAATCCGTCTATCTCCGAGACGAACGCGCATCGCCAGCCGAGGGGCCGCCATGCGACCGATGCGGCCTCAATTCCACTGCAAACGCTGCCGTATCGCATGGCGGCTCCCTCCTTTCTGGACTTTTACCCGTCTCCACGGGCGGCGCGCGGGGGAAAAACAACAAAGGACCCGCGCTCCGCCAGCTTCCCCGTCTGTTTATACGATTTGACGTGCAGGTTGTTAACGGCCTTTCCCTGCGTCCCGTCTCCAAGACCACGGGGATGTTCCGTCTCCCCATGACCTTATACGCTTTGGCCGACCCGTCCTTAACGGGGCGGCTATCCCCGCATGCGCCTGAGCTCCGAAAGCTTCACCTTCGGCTTCGCGGCTGTGCGGGGCTTTCCGTCAGCCATCGTGCCCGCGAGGACGCACCCCGACATGGACGCCGCTACCGCGCTTCCGACGAGGCAGTCCCACCAGTGGTTGTCGTGCGCGTCGGGGCGCATCTTCCATTCGTCGACGCGTCTTCCCCGCCCCTCGGTCTTGATCCGGTACTCGGCGGTCAGATGCTCCGCGAAGAGAAGATGGTCGTCCGCCGAGCGCCCCCACAGCGTGAGCGCCCCACGGTCGCCGGTCGAGGTGAGAAGCCTCGTCGCCACAAACGACTTCCAGAAGTTGGTGTCGTACACGACATGCCTCACCGCCCGCTTGCCCCGGACGTTCGGCATCCGCCAGTTCATGCCCACCCTGTCGCCAATCGCCTTCTTGTATTCGCCCATCGGCTTCGACGAGGCGCCGATGTAGCGTCCGTGCGATGGCGTCAGCACAGAGGCGAACTGCGACTCGCGGCAGAACTGGTAGACGGTGTCGGTCGACTGTCCCCAGTTGGCGTCCACGAGACAGCGCTCGATCCTCATGGCCGCCCCGTCGTCCCGGAAGTACTCGCGCCCGAGGATTTCCCCCGTCAGCTTCTTGAGCCCCTCGGAAAGGCATCCTTCGAGGCCGCTTCTCGGGAACTTCATCTGCAAGGTGACGTTGGCGTCCGAGAGCGTGAAGAACCTCCTCTTCTGCTCCGGCCACGCGCCGTAGTCGATGACCCGCCCCGTGAAGTCGTCGTCCCACGCGACGATGGTGTAGAACAGCATCGTCTTCTGTACGTCGATGAACGCCGTGAGGTGCGTCGACGATACGGGAACCGCGCGGCGCTGATGCCCGTTGACGCGCGACGATACGCCGTCCAGCGTCAGCTGCTCCTCGGTTCCCAGGTCCTCCGCCAGCGGCTCGTTCTGGTACTCCGCCCAGAACGCGGCCTCGTCCGTGAGCTTCAGGTCCATCGCGTGCTGGACTGCTGATATCTCGTCGTGGTTGAACCTCGCCTTCCATGCGACCACCGCGCCATCGTCCATCTCCTTCCGGTGCTGGCGGTAGAACTCGGTCGCCTTGAGGAAAGTTCCCTTCTCCCGGAGTTCGTCCGCGCGCAGGTCGGCGTACTTGTTCCAGAGCTCCTCGTTCTTCGGGAAGCGGTAGACCATGCGGCACCGCTCGCCGTTCCACTCCGGGTGCTTCGAGCGGTCGAGCATCTGCTCTGCCATGTCGCCGGGGCGGATGACGGTGCAGGGCATGACGCCCGCGATCTTCTTCCCTGGACCCGCAAGGCCCAATATGTCGCCGGCGAGCACTCGGACGCGCTTTCTCGTCTGCTCTGCGGAGCCCGCCGACTCGGAGGTCTGCGGATCGTCGACGATGACGAACTCGGGGCGCACCGTGCGTCCGTCCGGACGCTTGTACTTCATGCCGCGAATTCGCCCCGTGATGCCTGCGACGCGGACTATCGCGCCGGACGACGCGGCGCCGGCTATCGTCGGAAGGACGATTTCGCTCGCCGTCCACGCGATGCGGGTCCGCTCGCCCTTGTAGAGCTGCCCTGCGCACCGGTTCGCAATCCCCTCGAGCCTCGCTATCGGATACACCATCTCCGGGAAGTCCTCGGCGAGGTGTTCGTTCACCTCGAGCTCCGTCTTGATGGAGTCCAGCATCTCCAACGCCGCTCCCTCGCTTGCGCCGATTATCACGATGAACTCGCGGTGTCCGTATGCCATCGCCCAGATTGCAGCAGTCTCGGTGAGCGACGACTTGCCGCTCCCTCGCGCCATAGCGAGCGCGAAGAGCCCGCCTTCGAGGACGGCCTTCTGCAGCTTCTCGATCGCACGCAGATGGTCTTCCGACCATTCAAGATTGTACACCTCCGGGAAGTAGCGTTCGCAGAACTTCCTCAAGTCGAAGCGGCACTCCTCCTTGCGCTCAGGATCGGCGACCTCAGGAAGTTCGCCGATGTCGCGCCCCAGGAGCGAGAGGTCGGCCTGACGCTGCGCCGCCGCCTCGCGGTGAGCCGCGTACGCGTCGGGGTTCGCCTCGGGCGTCTCTCGCGGAGTGTTCCGCCTGTCGATGAGCCACGCCGCGTAGCGGTAGAAGCTCAATGCGCGTGAGTCCTCGGTGGAGGCGATCCTGTAGCCCGCCTCTGAGAAGTGCCGGTACACCGTCGACGGCGATATGACCGTCCCGAGCTCCGTGGAGTTGAGGAACCTCACCATCTCCACGGGCTTCATCTTCTTAACGTTGACCGTCATCTCCAGTCTCCTTCACTATCCACGCGACGTACTTTAGGATGTTCACCGTCCCGTCCGCGTTGACGGGCGCGCCGGCGGCGATGTCGGCCTCCAGCCTCTCGAGGCTGATCGTGCGCGACCCCGCCCTGCGCATCGCAAGGACGAGCTCGTCCTTCGTCAGATGTTCCCGCCTTTCCTGCGGCATGTCAAACCTCCTCCGGATTATCCGGCATTCGTGTCGAAAAAAGATATATCTTTTGTCCCCTTGACTAATTCCCCCGTTAGAGCGAATATATGCGCCAGCCTGCCCGGACGGGCCGGGCTCAAGGCAAAAGAAAGGAACGAAGAATGGATGCAACCATACGCGACGGAGACCGCGCGTTCGTCAAGATAGGGCGCAACCTCGTAGAGGTGGGCGTCGTCTGCAGGGCCGAAGGCGGCTGGCGCGTCGTCACCAGAACCGGGAGGGAGCTTCTCGCGAAGACCCTCCTCGACCGGAACGGCGAGCCCCTCGCCGCGAATGCGGAGAAGAACTCCGCACCTGCGGCCGAATCCGCGCCGCCGCCCCCCTCGCCCAAAGCCGTGCCCCCGAAGGGACTCGGGCTTCTCAGCGCGGCGGCGGCGGTTCTCGAGCGCAGCGGCGAACCCATGCAGGTCAGGGCGATGATCGAAGAGGCGAAGTCGCAGGGACTCTGGACGCCAAAGGGCGGCAAGACCCCCGAGCAGACGCTCTACTCCGCTATCGTCCGCGAAATCAGGGACAAGGGCGAGGCGTCGCGCTTCCGCAAGGAAGGACGCGGCCGCTTCGCCTTCGCCCGGTAGCGTCACGCCTCGTAGCCGAAGAGCCCGTTCCTGCACATCTCCGCGTAGACGGGCCTGTCCAGGCCGAGCGTCTCGATGATGTGGCTCGGCGGCTCGGACTCGGTGTAGCTCTCGACAAGGCGGTTCTCGCCGTCGAAGAGCGTGACGCGGATGTCGCGGCGGCCGATGCAGCACGAGATGAGGCAGCGCATGGACGGCAGCCCATAGCGCTTCATCCCCTCTATCGCCTTGCGGCGGGCGTATATGTTCAGCGTCACGTCGGC
>OCTX012284648.1_pt1 | contig 33977 bp, 25 predicted proteins | sample 1539691 | NCBI WGS metagenome assembly OCTX01 (sample SAMN02144231, study PRJEB22623) | gut metagenome | biome: sheep rumen | host: Ovis aries | place: New Zealand
GGGCATCACGACCGGCTACGGCGAGGGAACCTTCCAGCCGGCGGCCGGCTGCACGAGGGCAATGATGGTGAGCTTCCTCTATCACCTGTGATGAGGGATGCTGTGATTATTTTCCAAAGGAGGACATGAAAAATGAAAACAAAGCAGGCCTTCAACACCTACCTCCCGAGCTGGGAATACGTGCCGGATGCCGAGCCACACATTGTGGACGGGCGTGTCTACATCTACGGGTCCCACGACCTCTTCAATGGCATCAACTTCTGTCTCGGCGACTATGTCTGCTGGTCCGCACCCGTCGACGACCTCGGCAACTGGCGCTATGAGGGCGAGATCTTCAAGAGAGAGCAGGATCCGGCCGCGCCGTGGTTCAAGATCACGAACGGACTTGCCGCGCCGGACATGGTCCAGGGCCCGGACGGAAAGTTCTACCTCTATTACTTCATGGGTGGGACCAAGATGATCTCCATCGCGGTCTCCGACACTCCCGGCGGAAAATATGATTTCTACGGCTACGTCTCCTACGCGGACGGCATCCCGATCGGCAAGAAGGGCGAGCCGTTCCAGTTCGACCCGGCGATCTTCAAGGACGACGACGGGAAGCTGTATCTCTACACGGGGTTTGCATTTGGCGGAAATCCGATCCTGCTCGACGGCTCGAAGCCGACCGAACATGGTCCGATGGTGTTCGAGATCGACCCGTCCGACATGAAGACGGTCTTAAAAGGCCCGGATTACATGGGCGTCTTAACCCATGAGGAGGCCAAGGGCACTCCCTACGAGCCGCAGCCGTTCGGCGAGGCGAGCTCGATGCGGAAGTTCGGGGACAAGTATTATTTCATTTACAGCTCGCTCAACAGCCACAACCTCTGCTACGCAGTGAGCGATAAGCCGAACGAGGGGTTTGAGTTCGGCGGGGTGCTCATTTCCTGCGGCGACATCGGGCTCCCGGGCGCGCCGGACACGGACCACGCGAAGAACTACACCGGCAACACGCACGGCTCCCTCATCGAGATCGAAGGAAAATACTACGTCTTCTACCACCGCCACACGAACCGCAAGCAGTCCTCGCGCCAGGCGTGCGCGGAGGAGATCCGCTTCGAGGACGGAAAATTCTACCAGGCGGAGATGACCTCCTGCGGCCTGAACGGAGGCCCGCTCGAGGGCAAGGGCCGCTATCCGACCTACATCGCCTGCAACCTCTACGGGAAGAGCGGGACAAAGTTCCTCTCGATGATCAAGATCCCGAAGAAGGACAACCCCTACATCACGCAGGACGGCGGCGACCGGAACGGCGGTCCGGACCAGTACGTCGCGAACGTCTGCGACGGCGCGGTGGTCGGGTTCAAGTATTTTGACCTTTCAAAGACGAAGAAGCTCCGCATGATGATAAAGGGCAATGCCGCCGGCACGGTCGAGATCCGCACGAAGGAGGACGGAGATCCGATCGCGACGATCGAGGTCTCCCCGACAAAGAAGGAGAAGGGCTTCATGACGACCTTGCCGGAGGGGCTTGGGCCGAAGGAGGCGCTGTTCTTCAAGTTTAAGGGTAAGGGGGCCTTCAATTTCTACCTGCTTGATCTGGCGTGAGGCCGGGGGTTTCATTTGACAGCGGGAAGAGGATCCTTAAGGACTGGAAGACAATAGAATAAATGTGTATAGATTTAACATAATGTTCGCATTGCTGATACGAGGAGGAAACGCTATGAAAAAGAACATATTTCTGCTCTTCACGATGCTCTTCGTGCTCCTTGCCGCCTGCGGGCAGAGCAGCACCGCGCCGCTCGGCGTCACCGTCAAAGGGGCGGAGTATGTCGTTGACAACCTCGGTGAGCCCTGCATCCGGATCCAGTGCGAGCAGAAGGGCGGTTTCGGCGACCTGATTAAGGATGGCGTCGATGCCAGCGAGGTCAGGCTCACCCAGATCAGGCTGATGCGGAAAAACGGAAATGATTGGGAGCTCGTCACACAATTCTTTGACAAGCTGAACAACAGCCTGGCCGAAAATCAGAGCACCACAGTCTCCCTCTATCCGAAGCAGCCGGGAGAGAATGTATTTGACCCCCTGTTTTTGGAAGAGGGGGAGCAATACCGCCTCGAGCTCGTGCTGGAGGTCAGCTATGTTACGCTGAGCAGCACCGCCCCTCCGCCCTCGGACGAGTACCCTCTGCCGACTGTGAGCATCAAATTTGCCTGACCCTGCGCGCAGCAGGGACGGTTCCCAGGAACCGTCCCCACACTATGCTCCGCAAGAACAATGGAAGATGCAAATTGACTTTACCGGAAAAAGCTGTTAAGATGGAAAAACTAATGTATGGGCAAGGGAGATGTCATGGATAAAAGACACAGTTTTTCCGGTAAAATAGGTTTTGTTCTCTCGACGGCAGGCGCCTCGGTCGGTCTCGGCAACATCTGGCGCTTCCCCTACCTCGCCGCGAAGTACGGCGGAGGCATGTTTCTCCTGGTTTACATCATCCTGGCCGCCACGTTCGGCTACACGATGATCATCTCCGAGACCGCGATCGGCCGCATGACTTTCAAGAGCCCGGTCGGCGCGTTCCGGCGCTTCGGGAAGGGCAGATTCTTCAAGTTCGGGGGCTGGATCAACGCGATCATCCCGATGCTGATCGTGCCCTACTACTCGACGATCGGCGGCTGGGTGCTCAAGTACCTCATCGAGTACATTAAGGGCAACGCGGAGGTGCTCGCCGGGGACGATTATTTCGGGAATTTCATTTCCAACGGCTGGGACGTCGAGCTCTGGTTTGTGGTCTTCGCGCTGGTGACGCTCTTCATCATCTACGCGGGCGTCCGCAACGGGATCGAGCGCGTCTCGCGCTTCATGATGCCGCTCCTCGTCGTGCTCGCGATCATCATTGCCGCCTGGTCCATGACGAGGAAGGGCGCGCTGGCAGGCGTCGCCTATTTCCTGGTTCCGAACATCAAAAATTTCTCCTGGATGACGGTGGTCGCCGCCATGGGGCAGATGTTCTACTCGCTCTCGATCGCGATGGGCATCCTCGTGACCTTCGGCTCCTACATGAAGGAGGATGTTGAGATCGAGTCCGCGACGATCCAGGTCGAGGTGTTTGACACGGCAATCGCGATCATGGGCGGGCTGATGATCATTCCGGCGGTGTTTGCATTTTCCGGCGGGGACGCGAGCGTCCTCAACGCCGGCCCGTCGCTCATGTTCATCACGATTCCGAAGGTCCTTATCAGCATGGGCTTCGCGACGCCGGCGGGCATCCTGTTCTTCCTGCTGGTCTTCTTCGCGGCCCTGACGAGCGCGATCGCGCTCACGGAGTGCGCGGTCTCGACCTTTGAGGACGAGCTGCACCTCGGCCGCACAAAGAGCACCCTCCTCATCGGCGTCATCATGATCGCGATCGGGACCCTGTCCTGCCTGGGCTACGGGCCGCTCTCCTTCATCACGCTGATCGGGATGCCGTTCCTCGACTTCTTCGATTTCCTGACCAACTCGCTGATGATGCCGATCTCCGCGGTGACGATCTGCGTCCTCGTCGGAAGCTACATCACCGTCGACAAAATCGCGGATGAGGTCACAAAGTGCGGCGCGCCGTTCAAGCGCAGAGGCGTCTACGAGTTCATGATCCGCTATCTCTGCATCGCCTTCCTCATCGTGATCCTCTTAAGCTCGATCGCGAGCGCGTTCGGCTGGATTTCCATCTGAGAAAATGAAAACCCGTCTCTCCCCGAAGGAGCAGACGGGTATTTTCATGCCTGCAGGCCGGACCGAATGACCGGCTTACGCGTTTATGAGCGGAAGGATCTTATCGACCGCGGCGCGGAAGGCGGCGTAGTCTTCCGCGAGGGATTCTGCGGACTCATTCCGGAGATCCTCGACAACCTGCGTGACCGTCTCGGAGACGGGGGTGAGGCCGAGGGTCAGCGTGACTCCCTTCAGATTGTGGGCGGAGAGGAAGGCGTCGGCAAAGCGGCCCTCCTTTAAGGCGGCGTCGAGCGCGGCCAGTTCGGGGTCGGCGGCGAAGGCGGAGAGGCTCTCCTCTAAAAATGCGTCGTCGTCGAGAAAGCGGTGTCTTGCATTTTCGATATCGCAGCCGGCTGCGGCAAGTTCGTTGAGCATGGGAAAATCCTCCTGACAATCTGGTTATTATATATATTTTACAACAAAAGCGGGTGGATTTACAACTATTATAGTTGAAAGTGTCCTTCATTCTGTTTTATAATAGGACTGTCTTTAGTGGGAGAGGGTTTCATTTTCGCAAGGAGCGTAAAAAGAATGAACATGAACGACAGTATGTACCGCGAACTGATGGAAGGCACAGATCTGCTCTACCTTCTCTGCAAGGCAGGCAGTTACGAGCTCGTCTCGATGAGCCGCGCATTTACGGAGGCGTTTCCTGAGCTTCGGGAAAGGCTTGTGATCGGCGAGTCCGCGAAGTATGCGCTGGACTTTATTGAAGCCCACACTGACAAGGAGATGTTTGAGTCGCAGACCCTGCTCAAGCTGCACGATCCGGACCGCTATTACGGCGTGAGCCGCAAGTACATCACGGTTGCGGAGACTCCGATGATCGCGCTCTACGCGCTCGATATGGGACGCGAGATCCGGCGGGAGCTCAGGAAGAAGGAAGAGCTCGCCGACACGATCCGGGAGGTGCAGCAGGTCTCCGAGGCGAAGACCCTACTCATGACAAGGATCAGCCGCGATATCAGGACGCCGCTCGCGACGATCTCGGGCTTTGCGGAGCTGATCCGCGAGGAGACGAACCCGCAGGGATCGGCGGACGAGTACCTGAGGTCGATCGCGGCTTCGAGCGAGAGGGCGAAGCGGGTGATCGACGAGCTTCTGGACATCCAGCTGCTCGAGGGAAAGAAGGTCAACCTGAAGACGGAGGAGCTCGAGGTGCGCAAGTTTGTGAGCCGCCTCGGGACGGTGCTCAGGCCGATCGTGCAGGAGAGAGGGCTTCATTTTTCCTGCGGCGTGAGAAACCTCATCACGCAGAGCGTGCGGGCGGACCGCGTGGCGCTCGAGCTCGTCATCACCAAGATGGTGCGCAACGCCCTGACCTGCACGCCGAAGGGCGGCGCGATCGAGGTCTCGGTGGCGGAAAATGTCCGCCGCGGCGAGATGGCAACCCTCACCTTCACCATCTCGGACAACGGCATCGGCATGGAGCAGGCGAAGATCGACGAGCTGTTCGGCAAGGGACCGATTGTGAAACCGGAAGCGTCCTACGCGGCGGCGATCCGGTTCGACACGAATGTCGCGCTGACTTACATTAAGGCCATGGGCGGCACGATCAGCATCGAGAGCGAGGTGGGGCGCGGGACGACCGTGACGCTGACATTTGCGTTCCCGATCGCCTACAAACGGGAAAATGAAGACACCGCCGATGCCGCCCGGGACGCGAAGATCCTGGTGGCGGACGACCACGCGCTGAGCCGCAGCATCGCGGAGAAGTTGCTGGTGCGGGCCGGCTACAAGGTCACCTGCGCGGAGGACGGGCAGGATGCGGTGCAGAAGTTTAAGGAGAAGAACGGCGATTTCGCGCTGATCCTGATGGATATCCGGATGCCGGTGATGGACGGGCTCGAGGCGGCCCGCAGGATCCGGGAGCTCGCGGTGCCGCGGGCGAAGACAGTGCCGATCCTCGCGATGACGGCGAGCGCGTTCGAGGAGGACATCCGCAGCAGCCTGGAGGCGGGGATGAACGAGCATCTCTCGAAGCCGATCAATCCGCGGAACCTGTACGAGATCGTGGAAAAGTATATACACCCGAAGAGGTGAGATTGGGGCTGCCCGGAGGGGCAGTCCTTTTTTTGTGCAGGGACGGTTCCCTAAGGGACGGTTCTTGGAAACCGATTCTCAAATGAGAATCGGTTTCCTGAGAACCGTCCCCGAAGGAACCGTCCCCGAAGATCCTTCAAGCTTGAGAAAATGAGCCTTGCAATATACCCCACGGGGGTATATAATCAGCCTGGAGGTGAACGTTATGGAAGAACCCGGAAAGAGCACGGCGGATAAAGAGCTCTGTCCGCACTGCAGAAAGGTGCGGAGCGAGGAGGAGATGAAGGACCTCATGAACCGCCTGAACCGGATTGAGGGGCAGATCCGCGGCATCCGCCGGATGCTTGAGGAGGATGCCTACTGTATAGACGTCCTGAATCAGGTCAGTGCGGCTTCGAGCGCGCTGGGCAGCTTTACGAAGGTCCTTCTCACGAACCATATCAGGACCTGCGTCGTTGAAGACGTAAAAGACGGAAATGAAGAGAAGCTCGAGGAACTGGTAAAAACCCTCGGGAAACTGATGCGATAAGAAAAGAGGCGAGAAAGATGGAACAGTACCAGGTGACCGGCATGAGCTGCGCGGCCTGCCAGGCCCGCGTTGAGAAGGCGGTCTCAAAGGTGGAAGGGGTCTCGGCCTGCAGCGTAAGCCTCCTCACCAACTCAATGGGTGTCGAGGGGACGGCTTCACCGGCGGCGGTCATCGCCGCGGTGGAGAACGCCGGCTACGGGGCGTCCTTAAAAGGTGAGGAGAAGACACAGGGAGGCATCGCCGCGAAGATCGCGGCGGAGGAGGAAGCCCTGAAGGACCGGGAGACGCCGGTCCTCCGGCGGCGGCTCGCCGCGTCGCTCGGATTTCTGCTTGTGCTCATGTATTTTTCGATGGGGCACATGATGTGGGGGTGGCCGCTGCCGGCATTTTTCAGGGACAACCATGTTGCGATGGGGCTTGTGCAGCTCCTCCTTGCGGGCATTGTCATGGTGATCAACCAGAAATTCTTCATCAGCGGCTTTAGGAGCCTCTTCCACGGCGCGCCGAACATGGACACCCTGATCGCGCTGGGCTCGGGAGCGGCGTTTGTCTACTCGACCGCAATGCTCTTTGCGATGACCAGGGCCCAGGCGGACGGCGACATGGGAGCGGTCTCATCCTATATGATGGAATTCTATTTCGAGTCGGCGGCGATGATCCTGACGCTGATCACGGTCGGAAAGATGCTCGAAGCCTACTCGAAGGGCAAGACGACGAACGCGTTAAAGAGCCTCATGAAGCTGGCTCCTAAGACCGCCTGCGTGATCCGGGACGGGCAGGAGATGACTGTTCCGGTCGACAGCGTGCGGCGCGGCGAGACCTTCGTCGTGCGGCCGGGGGAAAATATCCCGATCGACGGCGTCGTCCTCTCCGGGAGCTCCGCGGTCAACGAGGCCGCGCTGACCGGCGAGAGCCTCCCGGTGGACAAGGAGCCGGGCGATACGGTCTCCTCCGCGACGCTCAACCAGTCCGGGTTCCTCACCTGCGAGGCGACCCGCGTCGGCGAGGATACAACGCTGGCCCAGATCATCCGGATGGTGTCGGACGCGGCGGCGACGAAAGCGCCGGTCGCGAAGCTCGCGGACACGATCTCGGGCGTATTTGTCCCCGCCGTCATCGGCATCGCGTTTTTAGCGATCGTGATCTGGCTCCTTGCCGGCCGCCCGTTCGGGTTCGCGCTCGCCCGGGGAATCTCGGTCCTGGTCGTCTCCTGCCCCTGCGCGCTCGGCCTTGCGACCCCGGTCGCGATCATGGTCGGCAACGGCATGGGGGCGAAAAACGGCATCCTCTTTAAAAATGCCGGAGCCCTGCAGGAGACCGGAAACGTCGAGATCATCGCGCTGGACAAGACCGGCACGATCACGGAGGGCGCTCCGAAAGTGACGTATATGATCCCGGCGGAAGGCGTTTCGGAAAATGAACTGCTCAGGAAAGCCGCCTCGCTCGAGAAAAAGAGCGAGCACCCGCTCGCGAAGGCGGTCCTCGCCGAGGCGGAGGCGCGGGGAGAAGCGGCGGGCGAGGTGTCTTTATTTTCCGCATTGCCGGGCAACGGGCTTACGGCGGTGCTGGACGGAAGGACGCTCACCGGCGGAAGCCTTGCCTTCATCGGGAAGAAGATTCATCTGCCGGCGGAGATGCGGAAGAAGGCGGAAGAGCTGGCCGGAAACGGAAAAACGCCGCTGCTTTTCGCGGAGGACGGGCGGCTGCTCGGCGTCATCGCGGTGGCGGACACGATCAAGGCGGACAGCGCGAAGGCAATCGCGGAGCTCAAAAACATGGGCATCCACGTCGTCATGCTGACCGGCGACAACGCAAGGACCGCCGAGGCGATCGGCCGCGAGGCCGGGGTCTCCGAGGTCATCGCGGGCGTCCTGCCGGACGGCAAGGAGGCGGTGATCCGGGCTCTCCGGGAGAAAGGAAACGGCAGTATTGAGCGGACGCTCTTCGAACGGCTGACCGGGAAGCCGGCCAGGGATCACTACCGGGTCGCGATGGTCGGCGACGGCATCAACGACGCGCCGGCGCTCACGCGGGCGGACATCGGGATCGCGATCGGCGCCGGCGCGGACGTCGCGATCGACGCGGCGGACGTCGTGCTCATGAAAAGTTCGCTCGCGGACGTGGCCGCCGCGGTAAGGCTTTCGAGGAGGACCTACGTCAATATCGTCGAGAACCTGTTCTGGGCGCTTATCTACAACACGCTGCTGATCCCGCTCGCGGCCGGGGCCTACGTCCACGCGTTCGGCCTGGCCATGGACCCGATGTTCGGGGCCGCGGCGATGAGCCTGTCCAGCTTCTGCGTCGTCTCGAACGCGCTGCGCCTCAATCTCATGAAGGTGCACGACGCGTCGAAAGATAAACCCCTGCGCCACCCGGTGAAACTGAACGAATCCGGGCGGCTGCTGGAAATGAAGAACGCCGATGAAGGCGGGAAAGGAGAGGAAATGACAAAGACCATTAAAATCGAAGGCATGATGTGCCCGCACTGCGAGGCGACCGTCAAGAAGGCGCTCGAGGCGCTCCCGTTCGTTACGGAGGCGACGGCCAGCCACGAGGCCGGGACCGCGGTCGTTGTCCTGTCCGGTGAGGCGGACGAGGCAGCCCTGAAGAAGGCGGTCGAGGATAAGGACTACAAGGTCCTCGGAATCGAGTGAGAACTCCGCAAAGGAGGCGCAATGACGGCGGTGCTGCTGAGGCGGCACCGCTTATTTTGTGAGATCACAGGCGCTTCGCGATGAACCGCGGAAAGGCTTTGGGATATCTGCGACGAAAAGCACTTGCAAAACAGGGCGGATTCCTATATAGTGGATATGTGACAAAAAAAGGCGTATTTTGTCAAATTTTTTATCCAAAAATGGAGGAGAATGACATGATCGATCAGAGCTGGGAGAGCGCATTTGTCAAGCGGCTGGAGCCGGTCTACGACGAGATGAAATGGCTGTACGCAGAGCTCTACCATAACGATATGCAGGCGTTCGATTATTTCTGCGGGATGCTGTACGAGTACTACAAGGCCCGCTCGGCGACCCTTAAGAAGTGGGACGCAAAGCGCGCCAAGAACCCGGACTGGTACAAGGCGAACGACATGCTCGGCATGCAGATGTACGTTAACTGCTTCGCGGGGAACCTGAAGGGTGTCGAGAAGCAGCTCGATTACATCAAGGAGTGCGGCGTCAACTACCTGCACATGATGCCGCTCATGGAGACGACCCCGGGCAAGAGCGACGGCGGCTACGCGGTCGCGGATTTCCGCAAGGTGGACCCGTCTCTGGGAACGATCAAAGACCTTGCGCGCCTCTCCGGAAAATGCCACAGGAAGGGCATCAGCGTCTGCCTCGACTTCGTCATGAACCACACGAGCGAGGATCACGAGTGGGCGAAGCGGGCGAAGGCCGGCGAGAAGGAGTACCAGGACCGCTACTTCTTCTTTGACGACTGGACGATCCCGAATGAGTACGAGAAGACCGTCCCGCAGGTGTTCCCGACGACCGCCCCGGGCAACTTCACCTGGTGCGAGGAGGCCGGCAAGGTCGTCATGACCCAGTTCTACCCCTACCAGTGGGACCTCAATTTCGCGAACCCGGTGGTCTTCAACGACATGACCGCCAACATGCTCTTCATGTGCAACTGCGGCGTCGACATCATCCGCCTCGACGCGGTGCCCTATATCTGGAAGGAGCTCGGCACCAACTGCCGGAACCTTCCGCAGGTCCACACGCTGGTCCGCATCATGCACATGGCGGCCGACGTGGTCTGCCCGGGCACGGTGCTTCTGGGCGAGGTCGTCATGGAGCCGTCCAAGCTGGCCCCGTATTTCGGAACGGTCGAGAAGCCGGAGTGCCAGATGCTCTACAACGCGACGACGATGTGCACGATGTGGAGCACGGTCGCGACGAGGGACGTCCGCCTGCTGAGGCACCAGATGGATACGGTGTTCGGGCTGCCGAAGGAGTTCATTTTCCTCAATTACATCCGCTGCCACGACGATATCGGCTGGGGACTTGACTTCGATTTCCTGGCTCAGTTCGGGATGGAGCAGGTCGCCCACAAGAAATACATCAACGACTACCTGAAGGGGGCTTACTGGGGGAGCGATTCCCGCGGCGAGCTCTACAACGACGACCCGCGGCTCGGCGACGCGCGCCTCTGCGGCACGACGGCTTCCCTCTGCGGCATCGAGGCGGCCGAGTACGAGAAAAATGAATGGAAGGAGGAGCGGGCGATCCGCCGCGACCTCATGCTCCACGCGTTCCTCTTCACCCAGACCGGCCTGCCGATCCTCTACAGCGGCGACGAGATCGGGCAGCTGAACGACTACACCTACCACGACGATCCGCTGAAGGCGGACGACTCCCGCTACATCCACCGCGGGAACCTGAACTGGGAGGACGTCGAAAAGCGCCATGACAGGAGCACCCGCCAGGGGAAGATCTTTGAGGGGATCCAGGAACTGCTGGCGATCCACCGGAAATATCATCTCTTCGACTGCGACGCGGACGCCTGGACGATCGATACGTGGAATGACCACATCCTGGGCATCGGCCGCTACAAGGACGGCGAGAAGCTGATTGCGCTCTTCAATTTTGACGACCACGACCAGACAGCCTGGATCAACGAGCCGGAGGAATACATCGATCTCATGACCGGAAATGCCCGCGAGGCGAAGGCGGTCGGGGTCCCGGCCTACGGATTCGCGTGGCTCTATTACAGCTTCAATAAGTGATCTGTGTTATAAAAAATTACCAGAAAGGCCGCCTGTTTCGGGCGGCCGTTTTTTTACAATTTGCATGACAATCATAAACGAATCATAAAAAGATTTGGACATATCTATGAAATTTCACTTGTGAAATGACATTTGATACAGTATAATTGATTAGGTATCCCGGCGGCAGTGCGCCAGCCGGAGTGTTGAAAATCCTAATATCAATAAGGAGGAGAAAGAAATGGCACTTGATTACAGAAAATGTGCGCAGGAGATCGCCGACAATATCGGCGGCGGCTCGAACGTGGCTTCTGCAGCGCATTGTGCTACCAGACTTCGTCTCGTTATCTCCGATAACAGCAAAGTCAACAAGGAAGCCCTCGAGAATATCGACGGCGTCAAAGGTATGTTCGAGTCGAACGGACAGCTTCAGCTCATCATCGGCACGGGCACGGTCAACAAGGTTTATGACGAGTTCCTCGACATCACGGGCGTTGCGGCAGCATCCAAGGAAGAAGCGAAGGCAGCAGCGGCTGCGAAGCAGCCCTGGTACATCCGTCTCTTAAAGCCGATCGGCGATGTCTTCGTCCCGATCCTTCCGGCTATCGTCGCATCCGGTCTTATGATGGGTCTCGTTGAGGCTCTCGCGAAGATCCCGGGTCTCGGCTTCGGTGATTCCGACTGGTTCGCATTCCTCGACATGGTCGCCAACACCGCTTTCGCTTACCTGCCGGTCATCGTCGCGATCTCCGCAGCCCGCGTCTTCGGCGGAAACATCTTCCTCGGCGCGGTCATCGGTCTTCTGATGATCCACTCCGCGCTGACCAACGGCTGGAACGCAGCCAACGGCTACGACGTATGGTACCTGTTCGGCCACATCAAGATCACAGAAAGCTATACGCTCGGCCAGATCAACCAGCTCGGTTATCAGGGCCATGTCATCCCGGTCATGCTCGCGGTACTCTTCATGTCGAAGCTTGAAGGCTGGCTGCACAAGCACGTTCCGGAGATGCTCGACCTGTTTATCACACCGCTGACGACCGTCCTGGTCACCGGCCTTGTCACCTTCACGATCATCGGCCCCATCTTCTCCACGCTTGAGACGCTCGTTCTCGCCGGCGCTGAGAAGCTCGTCGCGAACCCGATCGGCTCCTGCATCATGGGCGCGATCTATCCGGCAACCGTCGTCATGGGTCTCCACCACATGTACAACGTCATCGAGGCCGGCATGCTGGCTTCCAAGGGCATCAACACCTGGATGCCGATCGCTTCCGCCGCGAACTTCGCACAGTTCGGTGCCTGCCTTGCAGTAGGTCTCAGATCCAAGAATAACAAGACCAAGGCTGTCGCGATTCCGTCCTCCATGTCCGCTGCTCTCGGTATCACAGAGCCGGCTATCTTCGGTGTTAACATGCGCTTCATGAAGCCGTTCGTCGCAGGTATGATCGGCGGCGCTGCCGGCGCTCTTGTCGCCGCATTCATGGGCATCGGCGCCTCCGCTTACGGCGTCACCGGTATCCCGGGCTACCTGACCATCAACAACGCCCTGCTGTACACGATCGTTCTCGCGATCTCCGGCGGCCTTGCATTCTTCATCACCACCGTGATCTTCAGGGAAGACGAGCCGAAGAAGAAGGAAGCGGCTCCGGCGAAGCCGGCCATCGACGCGGCTTCCCAGCCGGTCGTCATCGAAGTCGGCAATGACAAGATCATCGCTCCGTCCAAGGGCCTCCTGGTCAGCCAGGAAGAAATCCCGGACGCGACATTCGCCTCCGGCGTCCTCGGCGCAGGCCTCGGCATTAAACCGGAGATCGGCGTTGTCATCGCCCCGTGCGACGGCACGATCTCCACGGTTGCCGAGTCCAAGCACGCGATCGGTATCTCCACCGAGTCCGGCCTTGAGCTTCTCATCCATGTCGGCGTCGACACCGTCAAGATGAACGGCGACGGCTTTACACCGGCGGTCGCTGAAGGCGACGTGGTCAAGAAGGGCGACCTCCTCCTGAACTTCGATATCGACAAGATCAGGAAGGCGGGTTATCCGGATACGGTCGTGTTCCTGCTCACGAACTCCGATGACTTCAACGATGTGAAAGTTAACGCATAACTGTAACTGAAAATGGGCGGTTCATCAACTCCTGGCTCAATGCGGAGAACCGGGTGAAGGAACCGCCCCTTTTTTTGCCCCGGAGGATATTTCCGGCGGCAGAAGAGAGAAAGGCTTTTTTGCGTATCAGTTACGAGATTATTTTCTGCGAGGATCAAAATGAAAAACGAAATCAGCAAAAAAAGCTTCACCACAGCACTGATCGCGGGTCTTGCCTGCATCGCGGTTCTGGCAGGCATTGAGATGGCGGCCCCGAAAAAGGCTCCGACGGAGGCGGTCACGCCGGCGGCGGAGAGCACCGCGCTGCAGCCGGTAAACACCTCCGGGACGGCTCCGGCAGCAGAGCCGGCAGGCGCCGAGGGCGACAAGAATGCAGCCGGCGAATTTGCGCCCGGCACTTACACCGCCTCCGCCAACGGGTTCGGCGGCCCGGTCGAAGTCACTCTGACGATCGGCGAGGCCGGCGGCATCACGAACGCGGAGATCAAAGGCGACAGCGAGACGCCGGACGTCGGCGGCAAGGCGCTGCCCACACTGGCAGGCCAGATCCTGGATACGCAGAGCGCTGAGATCGACGGCGTGTCCGGCGCGACGTTCACTTCCCAGGCGGTCAGGGATGCTGCGGCTTCGGCGCTGGCCGAGGCAGCCGGCGAGGAGACCGCGGGCGCTCCGAAGGCGGAAGGCGACAACCTGTTCATTCCGGGCACCTACACCGGCAGCTCCGTCGGCTTCGGCGGCGACGTGGAGGTGACCGTCAGCGTATCTGAGAAATCCATCGACGAAGTCCTCATCGAGGGCAGCCACGAGACCGAGAACATCGGCACGTTCGCCGTGGAGATGCTCGACGACCGGATCCTTGAAGCCCAGAGCCCCAACGTGGACACGCTCACCGGCGCGACCGTCACCAGCAACGCGATCCTCCGCGCGCTCAACAGCGCGCTCATCTCGGCCGGCGCGGACCTTTCGAAGTTCCCGGCAGCCGATGAGGAGGAGGATCACATGATGGCCTATGAGGAACTCTCCACCGACATCGTCATCGTCGGCGCGGGCGGCGCAGGCATGACGGCGGCCATCAAGGCCACGCAGGCGGGCAAGGACGTCATCATTCTTGAAAAAATGCCCTACGCGGGCGGCAACACCACCAAGGCGACCGGCGGCATGAATGCGGCTGAGACGCATTACCAGAAAGAGCAGGGCATCGAGGACAGCGTGGAGCAGTTCGTGGAGGATACCATGAAGGGCGGCCACGACATCAACGACAGAAGCCTCGTCACCGTCATGGCGGAGTACTCCGCGCAGGCAATCGACTGGCTGGATTCCATCGGCGCGCCTCTTCCGAAGGTCTCCTTCTCCGGCGGCGCGACCAACAAGCGCATCCACGCTCCTGAGGACGGCTCCGGCGTCGGCGCTTATCTCGTCACGGCTTTCCGGAAGAACATCGATGAGATGGGCATCAAGGTGATGTATGACACCAAAGCCACCAGCATCATGACGCTGGGCGGCGAGGCGGTCGGCGTCATGGCCGAGAGCGAGGACACCTACTACACGATCCATGCGAAGGCCGTGATCCTGGCGACCGGCGGCTTCGGCAACAACGAGGACATGGTCGTCCACTATAAGCCGGACCTTAAAGGCACGGTCACGACCAGCGCGCCGGGCATCACCGGCGACGGCATCGTGATGGCTGAGGCGGTCGGCGCGGACCTTGTGGACATTGACCAGATCCAGCTTCATCCGACGGTCGAGCAGAGCACCAGCATGCTGATCACCGAGAGCGTCCGCGGCGACGGCGCGATCCTGGTCAACCAGGAAGGAAAGCGCTTCACCAACGAGCTGCTCACCCGCGACGTGGTTTCCGCCGCTGAGCTGGCCCAGCCGGGCAGCTACGCGTACATTATTTTCGATCAGCACCTGCGGGAAGGCCTGAAGGCTACCGAAAAGTATGTCTCCACGGGCATCACGGTCCAGGCTGACACGATCGAGGATCTGGCAAAGCAGCTGGATATTGATCCGGCGACGCTGGCCGACACGCTGGCAAAATGGAACCAGTACGTAGCCGACGGAAAGGATCCGGACTTTGACCGCACCACCGGTATGGATGCGGATCTCAGCCAGGCTCCGTACTATGCGATCAAGATTGCCCCAGGCATCCACCACACCATGGGCGGTGTCAAGATCAATACGGCCGCTGAGGTCATCGATGTGGAGGGCAACGCGATCCCGGGCCTCTTCGCGGCAGGCGAAGTCACGGGCGGCGTCCACGGCGGCAACCGCATCGGCGGCAACGCGGTGGCGGACATCGTCGTGTTCGGCAGCATCGCGGGCGAGAATGCGGTGGCTTACTGCGATAAGTAAGCAGGTTAGCAAAACATAATTAAAGGACGGTTCTAAGAAAAAAAGCCGGGCTGCAAAAATGCAGCCCGGTTTTTTCTTAGAACCGTCCCCCAGAAACCGTCCCCTGAGGTTTTATGCCTTGCTGGCGGTCCTGACCGCCGCGCGGCTCCCGAGGGTCGCCGTCGTCCTGCCGGTCTTATAGCCGTCCGTGAACTCGCGGGAGAGGGTCACCTCAACGGTGTCGCCCGCCTCGTACCCTGAAAGGAGAGAGGAGAGTTCGTCTACCGATGTGACCTTGCTGCCGTCGATCGCGGTGATGATGTCGCCGGCCATGATGCCGGCATTTTCAGCGGGAGAGCCCGCGGCGACCTCCTTCACGTAGACCCCGGTCGGGATCTCGTAGAAGCTGGAGTGGTCCGGGGAGACCGTTGTGACTGTGACGCCGAGGTAAGCGCCGTTTCCGGCGTTCTCCGGAGCGGTCTCAGAAGCGGAGACCGGTTCGCCGTCGATCAGGGCTTCCAGGATCGGAAGGGCCTCATCGATCGGGATCGCGTAGCCCATGCCCTCGACTTCGGTGTCCGCGTATTTGGCGGAGTTGATGCCGACAAGCTCGCCCTTCATGTTCAGCAGCGCGCCGCCGGAGTTGCCCGGGTTGATCGCGGCGTCCGTCTGGATGAGGCCGTTCTCGGTGCCTTCCGTGCTGCCGTCCTGGGACATCAGCACGCGGTTCTTCGCACTCACGATGCCGGTCGAGACGGACTGACCGTAGCCGAGCGCATTGCCGATCGCGACGACCTGCTCGCCGATCTTAAGATCGTCGGAGCTGCCGATCGAGACGACCCGGATTGCGTCAAGCGTTTCGTCCGAGAGGTCCGATTTGCTGACCGCAATCACGGCAAGGTCCGTGTCGGCGCTCTCGCCGAGGACGACCGCGTCGGCAGCCGTCTCGTCGACAAATGCAGCGGAGAGCGTTTTGGCATCCGCAATCACATGCTGGTTGGTGGCGATCAGGATCTGGTCGTCCGTCTCGCCGATGATGACGCCGGTGCCCATGCTGACCGATTCATAGGTCCGGGGCATCCCGCTGCCGCCGCCCATGAAGAAACCGAAGCCGCCGTAGTAGCTCTCGACCTCGGCGACCGAGGTGTTGGTGATCGCCACGAGGGCGGGCATGTCGATCTCGGCGATGTCGGCGACGGAGAGGGTTTCATTTTCTGAGGCCTCCGCGGCCTTCTCGATCTCCGGATCGTCCGTGCCGGGGAGCGAGACGTTTGTCAGTTCGACCTTCTGGTCCTCCGCCTCAGCGGTGACCGCAGCCGGGATGGCCTTGTCGTGGATCGCGTCCACGGAAATGAAAACACCGGATGCGACGAGCCCGAACGCCGCGCCGCAGGATGCCGTGATACCTAACCTTTTAAGAAAACTGTTGTGAGCCATAGCTTTAAACCTCCTTGCTGTTTTGCTATGGCCTTATTTTCGGAGAAAAGTTTGACGGAATTGTGTCTTAATTTTGCGTCTTCTGTGAAGTATTTTGTCAGATCCAGCCGCCGTCGAGGACGATCACCTGGCCGGTGAGGTAAGGATGATTCACGGCGAGGTCGAAAATGAAAGCCCCGGCCTCCTCCGGCGTCCCCATGCGCCCGAGAGGGATCTCTTCATATAATAAACTGCGGTCCTCGTCCGTGAGGCGGGAATTCATCTTCGTGTCGATGGCGCCGAAGGCGGCGGCGTTTACGCGGATCCCGGAGGGGGCGAGCTCCCGCGCGGCGGCTTTTGTGAACGCGTTGACCGCGCCTTTCGAGGCGGAGTAGGCGGCCTCCATCGCACCGCCGGAGACCCCGAAGACCGAGGAGACATTCACGACGGACCCCGCGTGCTTTTTGAGGAAATGCGGGATCACCGCGCGGGTCGCAAGGAAGACGCTCTTCGCATTCACAGCCATGATGCGGTCGAAGTCCTCCGGTGAGGTGTCCTGAATGAGCCCGAAAAGATCGATCCCGGCGTTGTTCACGAGGGCGTCGACGCCTCCGAAGGCGGAGACGGTCCCGGAGACGAGCGCATCGACGAAGGCAGGGTCCGAGACATCGCCGGCCATGGTGATGACGCGGCGGTTTTTGCTGAGAATTTCATTTTCAAGGGCGGCAAGGGCGTCCTGAGAGTGAAAGCCGGCGGCGCAGACGTCCCAGCCGTTTTCGGAAAAAGCGAGGGCTGAGGCCCGCCCAATCCCCTGCGAAGCGCCTGTAATGATGACTGAAGGCATGGTTTCTGCCTCCTTTCCCTGGTTTATGGGCTTAAGTTTACCACAACTTGCCCGTAATTTGTGCAAAAAATCCATAAAAGCGTCTTTTATTTTTTGCACTTTTACTATATAATAGATTAGAGTGCATTTATCCAAAGTCTTATGCACCGAAAAAAGGAGGTTTTACCATGTTAGTATCTGCACAGGAAATGCTGGAGAAGGCCGTTGCCGGTCACTATGCGATCGGCGCATTCAATCTTAACAACCTTGAGTGGACGAAGGCAGTCCTCAAGGGCGCTCAGGAGTCCAACGCTCCGGTGATCGTACAGGTCTCCGAAGGCGCGGGCAAGTACATGGGCGGCTTCAAGACCATCGCCGACCTTGTCAAGGACCTCATCGAGAGCCAGGGCATCACTGTTCCGGTCGCTCTTCATCTTGACCACGGCACATACGCCGGCTGCCAGAAGTGCATCAAGGCCGGTTTCTCCTCGATCATGTTCGACGGCTCCTCTCTTCCGTTCGAAGAGAATGAAGCCAAGACCCGCGAGCTGGTTGCTGCCTGCAAGGCGCTCGGCATGTCCATCGAAGCCGAAGTCGGCGCGATCGGCGGCGAGGAAGACGGCGTTGTCGGTATGGGCGAGTGCGCTGATCCGGACGAGTGCAAGAAGATCGCTGACCTCGGCGTGACCATGCTTGCTGCCGGCATCGGCAACATCCACGGCGTATATCCGGAAGGCTGGCCGGGACTCCGCTTCGACGTCCTCGAGGCCATCAAGGCGAAGACAGGCGATATGCCGCTCGTTCTGCACGGCGGTTCCGGTATCCCGGATGAGATGGTCCAGCAGGCAATCCGCAACGGCGTCGCGAAGATCAACGTCAACACCGAGTGCCAGATCGCGTTCGCAAAGGCGACCCGCGCTTACATCGAGGCCGGCAAGGATCAGAAGGGCAAGGGCTTTGACCCGAGAAAGCTCCTCGCTGACGGCACACAGGCGATCACGGATATGGTCAAGTACAAGATCGAAGTCTTCGGCTCCAAGGACAAGGCCTGATAATCTGAGAAGGAAGTATTTTCCGACCGTTACCTGAAGTCAGAAAAATGTACGGAAGCCGAACTTAAGCGTTCGGCTTCCGGCTTTAGACATTTAAATACCGGAGTACCATATTTACATGAGTGATTCTTTCTGCAATGCAGCGGATATTTTCGGGGAGGATGTCTTTAACGACACGACGATGCAGAGGCGTCTCCCCAAAAAGATCTATCAGGCGCTGAAGTGCGCCATCGAGGAGGGCAAGGAGCTCGACCTCGAGACCGCCGACGTGATTGCCCACGAGATGAAGGAGTGGGCGATCGAGAGAGGCGCCACCCATTATACGCACTGGTTCCAGCCGCTGACCGGCGCGACCGCGGAGAAGCATGATTCCTTCGTCTCCGCACCGCTGCCGAGCGGGAAAGTGCTCCTCAGCCTGTCGGGTAAGGAGCTGATCAAGGGCGAACCGGATGCGTCCTCATTCCCTTCGGGCGGACTTCGCGCGACCTTTGAAGCCCGCGGCTACACCATCTGGGACTGCACATCGCCGGCCTTTGTGAGACACGACGAGGGCGGAGCCACGCTCTGCATTCCCACGGCATTCTGCTCCTACACGGGCGAGGCCCTCGACCAGAAGACCCCGCTTCTACGCTCCATGCAGGCTCTCGAGAAGGAGACCGTGAGGCTCCTCAACCTGCTGGGCAACAAGACCGTGCATTCCGCGGTGCCTTCCGTCGGCGCGGAGCAGGAGTATTTTATCGTTGACAGAGAAAAATATCTGAAGAGACTGGATCTGGTCTTCACCGGCCGGACCCTCTTCGGTGCGATGCCTCCCAAGGGCCAGGAGCTGGACGATCACTATTTCGGCACGCTCCGCCCGCGGATCGCATCATATATGAAAGATGTAAATGAAGAACTCTGGCGGCTCGGCGTCCCGGCGAAGACCCAGCACAACGAGGTCGCGCCGGCCCAGCACGAGCTGGCCCCGATCTTTGAGAAGGCCAACATCGCGGTCGACCACAACCAGATCGTGATGCACACGCTGAAGCGGACGGCCTACCGCCACGGCCTCAGGTGCCTTCTGCACGAGAAACCCTTCGCAGGGGTGAACGGGTCGGGCAAGCACAACAACTGGTCGATCACAACGGATGACGGGACCAACCTTCTGGATCCCGGCACGACCCCGCACGACAATATCCAGTTCCTGCTGGTCCTCGTCTGCATCCTCCGGGCGGTGGACAGGCACGCGGAGCTCCTGCGCGAGTCGGCCGCGGACGTCGGAAATGAAGTCCGTCTCGGCGGAAATGAAGCCCCGCCGGTCATTATCTCGGTCTTTCTGGGCGAGCAGCTCGAGGATGTGCTGACGCAGCTGGTCTCCACGGGATCGGCGACGAGCTCCCACGACGGAGGCTTCCTCCGGACCGGCGTCTCCTTCCTCTCCGACGTCAACCGCGACGCCACGGACCGCAACCGGACCAGCCCGTTCGCCTTCACCGGCAACAAGTTTGAGTTCCGCATGGTCGGCAGCCACGATTCGATCGCCGGCGCGAACACGGTCTTAAACACGATCGTCGCGGAGAGCTTCCGGGACGTCTCGGACCGGCTTGAGAAGTGCGCTCCGGAAAATGTCATGGACTGCGTCCACGACATCATCAAAGAGTACGCGGCGGCGCACAGCCGCATCGTCTACAGCGGCAACGGCTACTCGAAGGAGTGGGCCGAGGAGGCGGCAAGGCGCGGCCTTCCGGTCATCAACTCGATGGTGGACGCGATCCCCGCGCTCACGTCGGAGAAGACCGTTAAGCTCTTTGAGGAATTCAAGGTATTCAACAGGACGGAGCTTGAATCCCGCTCGGCTGTAAAATACGAAGCCTACGCGAAAGCGATGAACATAGAAGCCCGCACGATGATGCAGATGACGAGGCGGGATATCATTCCGGCCATCATGCGCTACATCGGCGATCTCTCCGGTGCCGCGAACGCGGCGGCTGCTGCGGGTCTCGACATTTCCGTCCAGAAGGAGCTCCTCGGGAAGCTCTCCGGACTGCTCTCAGAGGCGCAGACGGCGGTCAACCGCCTCGAGGACCACACGGTCCGGGCGGAGGCGATGGAGCCGGGCCGCGCGCAGGCGGTTTATTTTCATGATCATGTTGTGCCGGGAATGGCGGCTCTCAGGGCTCCCGTCGACGAGGCCGAGCGCTTCGTGGAGCGCAGTTACTGGCCGATGCCGACCTATTCCGACCTGCTCTTCAAGGTCTGAGGAGGCCTGACGGAACCTTTCAACCAAGTTGTTTCAGGATAAGAGGGTGAAGAAATGATATCGAATCTCGTACTTCAGGACACGATCAACGGAATCAGGAACATCTCAAAATGCGAGCTCATCCTTGTCGATCTCGAAGGCCGGATCGTGGCCTCGACCGTCGATGACGCCGCCGTCAGTCGGACGGATATCGTCAGCTTCGTGGAATCCCAGGCGGAATCCCAGGAGATACGCGGCAGCATGTACTTAAAGGTCTACGACGACTACAACATCGAGTATGTGGTGATCGTCTCCGGCGGAGAGGACACCGCGATGGTCGGCAAGCTGGCGGCCTTCCAGCTGCACAACCTGCTGGTCGCCTACAAGGAGCATTTCGACAAGGACAATTTCATCAAGAACCTGCTCCTCGACAACCTGCTGCTGGTCGACGTCATGAGCCGCGCCGTGAAGCTTCACATCGCGACCAATGTTCGCCGGGTCGTCTATATCCTGGAGTCCAACCAGCCGCGCGACTACGGTTCGCTCGAGGCGGTCAAGGCCCTGTTCGCGAAGTCGAAAAATGATTTCATCACCGCTGTCGACGAGAACAGCATCATCGTGATCAAGGAGCTCAAGGGCACCGACGGCCACAGGGAGATGAAGGAGATCGCCGACAACATCGTCCGCACGCTGGAAGCCGGCGGCGAGAATGTCGAGAACCTGCACGTCGCCTACGGCAACGCGGTCTCCGAGATCCGCGAAGTGTCCCGCTCCTACAAGGAGGCGCGGATGGCGCTGGACGTCGGAAAGATCTTCTTCGGCGGCCAGAACGTCATCGCCTACAGCCAGCTCGGTATCGGGAGACTGATCTACCAGCTGCCGATCCCGCTCTGTAAGATGTTCATCAAGGAGATCTTCACCGAGAAGTCGCCGGATGATTTCGACGACGAGACCCTGACGACGATCAACAAGTTCTTCGAGAACAGCCTGAATGTCTCGGAGACTTCCCGTCAGCTCTATATTCACCGCAATACACTGGTCTACCGTCTCGACAAGCTCCAGAAGAGCACGGGACTGGACCTGCGCGTCTTTGACGACGCCATCACCTTTAAGATCGCGCTCATGGTCGTCCGCTACATGAAATACATGGAGACGATGGACTATTGACCCCCGAAAGGAAGGATTTTGAAAGAATGCTTTACAAAAACCTCCTGTTCAGCCTATAATAGCGCGAGGGGAAGTAACAAGAAGGAGGTTTTATTATGATCGATCTTGACCACGTAAGCAAATCTTACGAAAAAGGTCAGCCCGCGGTCAACGACATTACGCTGCATGTCAATAAAGGCGAATTTGTCTTTGTCGTCGGAGAGAGCGGATCGGGCAAATCAACCCTGATCAAGCTTCTGCTCCACGAACTGGCGCCCACCAGCGGCCAGATCACCGTCAACGATCACGTGCTGTCCACGCTGCGGCATAAGGATATACCGAAGTACCGGCGCGAGATCGGCGTCGTTTTCCAGGATTTCCGCCTGCTGAACGACCGCAACGTCTATGAAAATGTCGCCTTTGCCCAGCATGTCGTCGAGACCCCGGGCAGAAAAATCAGGAAGCGTGTGCCGGAAGTCCTGCAGATGGTGGGCCTGGCCGAAAAATACCGCAGCCTGCCGCGCCAGCTTTCGGGCGGCGAGCAGCAGAGAGTGGCGGTCGCGCGTGCGATCGTGAACCGGCCGGCGCTTCTTCTCGCGGACGAGCCGACCGGCAACCTGGACCCGAGAAACTCGCTGGATATCATGAATCTTCTGCAGAAGATCAACGACAACGGGACGACGGTCCTCGTCGTCACGCACAACAGGGAACTGGTCGATATGTTCCACAAGCGCGTCATCACGATGCGCCGCGGCATCATCGCCAGCGATGTAGAGGAGGGCAAGTACCATGAGGCCTAGTTCGCTCTTCTACAACATCAAACAGGGATTTAAGAATATCTGGCGCAACCGCATGTTCTCGATGGCTTCCATTGCGACCATGTCGGCCTGCATTCTCCTCTTCAGCATTTTCTTCTCGATCCTGATCAATGTCAATTACATGATCCGGACGCTGGAGGAGGAGGTCGGCGTCTCGGTCCTCTTCGACGAGGGGACGAGCGAGGAGAGGATCAAGGAGATCGGAACCGAGATCGAGAAGCTCGATCACGTGACCAGCATCGCCTACACATCTCCGGAGGAGGCCTGGGCCTCGTTCTGCGAGGAGTATTTTGAGGGAAATGAAGAGCTCGCCGAGAGCTTCCGCTCCGACAACCCGCTGGAGTATTCCGCGAGCTACACGGTCCACGTCGACGAGATCGAGAACCAGGACGCGGTCGTCGCCCGGATCGAGAAGATTGAAGGCGTCCGCAAGATCAACCAGTCGGCCAGCGCGGTCAGTACCCTCACGGCGTTCAACACGCTGATGACGTACGGCTCCATCGCGATCATCGCGGTCCTTCTGGTCGTAGCGGTCTTCCTCATCTCCAACACGGTCAGCATCGGTATCTCGGTGCGCCGGCATGAGATCGCGATCATGAAGTACATCGGCGCGACGGACGCATTTGTCAGGGCTCCGTTTATCGTGGAGGGTATCCTCCTCGGAGCGATCGGCGCCGCGATCCCGCTTGCGGTCGTGTATTTCGCCTACGACAGGCTGGTGGGCATCCTGCTCGCCCGCTTCGACATCCTCTCGACAATCTCCTCGTCGCTGCCGGATTCGATGGTCGTCTTCAGGATCCTGCTGCCGATCGGCCTCATCCTGGGCGTCGGCATCGGCCTGTTCGGCTCGATCATCACCGTCAGGAAGCATCTGTCCGTATAAGGCAAAACTAAAAAAGGCTGTCCGCCCGGCGGGCAGCCTTCTTTGTACACTGTAAAGGAAGCGATATGGAATTTAAACTTCATTCGGATTATCAGCCGACCGGCGACCAGCCGGAGGCCATCCGGCAGCTTGTGGAGGGCTTCCGGGAGGGCAACCAGGCGGAGACGCTGCTCGGCGTCACCGGTTCGGGCAAGACATTCACGATGGCCAACATCATCGAGCAGCTTAAGAAGCCCACGCTCGTGATTGCGCACAACAAGACGCTGGCGGGCCAGCTCTACAGCGAATTCAAGGAGTTTTTCCCGGAAAATGCCGTGGAATACTTCGTATCCTACTATGACTATTATCAGCCGGAGGCCTATGTGCCCTCGTCGGACACCTACATCGCCAAGGACTCGGCGGTCAACGACGAGATCGACAAGCTGAGGCTCTCCGCGCTGTCCTCGCTCTCGGAGCGGCGGGACGTGATCATCGTGGCCTCGGTCTCCTGCATCTACGGCATCGGTGCGCCGGACGATTTCGCGAACATGATGACCTCCGTCCGGCCGGGCATGCAGAAGGACCGCGACGAGCTGATCCGGGAGCTCATCGACATGCAGTACGAGCGGAACGAGCTTGATTTTCACCGCGGAACCTTCCGGGTCCGGGGCGACACGATCGAGGTGATCCCCGCGGACAACAATGAGTACGCGCTGCGCATCGAGTTCTTTGGCGACGAGATCGACCGGGTGGTCCGGATCGACCCGCTCACCGGGGATGTGACGGCGGAGCTTATGCACGCCGCGATCTACCCGGCGTCCTTCTACGTGGTCCCGCAGGAGCGCATCAATGAGGCCTGCCGGGAGATCGAGAAGGAGTGCGAGGAGAGGGTTTTATTTTTCAAGAGCCGGGACAAGTTCATCGAGGCCCAGCGGATCGCGGAGAGAACCGCGTTCGACGTCGAGATGATGAAGGAGACGGGCTTCTGCTCGGGAATCGAGAACTATTCCCGTCCGCTGACCGGCCGGAAAGAGGGGGATCCGCCTTACACGCTGATCGATTATTTTAAAAATGAATTCCTCATCATCGTCGATGAGTCCCACATGACCGTGCCGCAGATCGGCGCGATGTACAACGGTGACCGGAACCGCAAGCAGACGCTCGTCGATTACGGCTTCCGCCTGCCGAGCGCGCTCGACAACCGGCCGCTCAATTTTGCCGAGTGGGAGGAGCGGATCGACCAGATCCTCTTTGTCTCCGCGACCCCGGGCCGCTACGAGACCGAGCACGAGCTTCTCCGGGCCGAGCAGGTGATCCGCCCGACCGGGCTTTTGGACCCGAAAGTCGACGTCCGGCCGATCGAGGGCCAGATCGACGACCTGGTCGGCGAAGTCAATCAGGAGATCGAACGGCACGGCAAGGTGCTGGTCACGACGCTCACGAAGCGGATGGCGGAGGACCTCACTGATTATATGAAGGATCTCGGCATCCGCGTGCGCTACCTGCACTCCGACATCGACACGCTGGAGCGCGCTGAGATCATCCGGGACATGCGCCTCGACGTCTTCGACGTGCTGGTCGGCATCAACCTGCTGCGCGAAGGCCTCGACATCCCGGAGATCACGCTGGTCGCGATCCTGGACGCGGACAAGGAAGGCTTCCTGCGCTCCGAGACTTCGCTCATCCAGACGATCGGCCGCGCGTCCCGAAATGCGGACGGCCACGTCATCATGTACGCCGACAACATGACGGACTCGATGGACAGGGCGATCCGGGAGACCAACCGCAGGCGGGAGATCCAGCAGCGCTACAACGAGGAGCACGGGATCACGCCGACGACGATCCGGAAGGCGGTGCGGGATCTCATTTCCATCTCGAAGGAGGTCGCGAAGACCGAGAAGAAGCTCGAGAAGAATCCGGAGGATATGTCCCGGGCGGAGCTCGAGGATCTCATCGCCAAGGTGGAGAAGCAGATGCGGGCTGCGGCGGCCGAGCTCAATTTCGAGATGGCGGCGGAGCTCAGGGACCGGATGATCGAGCTGAAGGAGAACCTCGAGGACGTCTCGGACACCGAGCGGAGAGTGCGGCTGGCCAGGAAGAAGACCGAAGATGCGGTCCGCGAGCAGCCGAAGCGGACCTACAAGACATACAACAAGGCCCGGAGAAAGAACCGCGGCGGCATGGCCTGAAGGAGGAAAAATGGACGGAAATATGTGTGAGAGCTGCGTCAATTACGTGTACGACGAGGAGGAGGACTGGGAGTACTGCGCGGTCGACATGGACGAGGATGACTACGTCCGGCTCGTGACGTCGCCCCGGAAGGTCTGCCCGTTCTACCGGAACGATGACGAGTACGCGGTGGTGCGGCACCAGATGTGACGCGGCCGCCGCAAATGCAAACATTGCCGCGGCATATTGCCAAAACAGAAGGCGGGTGTTATAATAAATTCGGGCGATTTGAACAAAATACCGCCTCTTTGAGGCAGGTTCGAGAATACCATTGGTCGCCCGGTAAGGAGGTAACCGTATGTTATTTGCAATTTTCATGATCGTTCTCGCGATCCTTCTCATTGGCATCGTGATCTCCTGCGTGCAGGTCGTCCCGCAGGCGTACGCGTACATCGTCGAGTTCTTCGGCAGCTACCGGACGACGTGGGAGCACGGTCTTCATTTTAAAATACCGTTCGTGGAGAGGATCGCGAGCCGCGTCTCCTTAAAGGAGCAGGTCTGCGACTTCGCGCCGTCGTCCGTTATCACCAAGGATAACGTCACGATGAAGATCGACACGGTCGTCTACTTCAAGATCTTCGATCCGAGGCTCTACACCTACGGCGTCGACCGCCCGGTCAGCGCTCTCGAGAACCTCAACGCGACGACCCTTCGTAACATCATCGGCGGCATGGAACTCGACCAGACCCTGACCAGCCGCGATATCATCAATGCGCAGATGCAGCAGATCCTCGACGTCGCGACCGACGCCTGGGGCATCAAGGTCACCCGTGTCGAGCTGAAGAACATCATCCCGCCGGCAGAGATCCAGAGCGCGATGGAGAAGCAGATGAAGGCCGAGCGCGAAAAGAGACAGACGATCCTCGAAGCTTCCGCCCACAAGGAATCCGTCGTCGCCCGCGCGGAAGGCGACAAGCAGGCGAAGATCCTGGCCGCCGAGGCTGAGCGCGACGCGCAGATCGCTCTCGCGGAAGGCCGCGCCCGCTCGATCGCCCTGGTCTACGAGGCTGAGGCGAACGGCCTGAAGGCCCTGAAGGAAGCCAACGCGGACGCTTCGGTCCTCAAGCTGAAGGGCCTTGAAGCGCTGAAAAATGTTGCCGACGGCCGCGCCACCAAGATCTACATGCCGACGGACCTCGCCGGCGTGATTTCCTCGCTGGGACTGGTTTCCGAGGCGACCGGGCTCGGCGATGCGACGCCGGTTGACAAGACCCCGAAGCCGGAGCTGCCGGCGGCGGCTGACCCCTGCTGCGACGACGATGAGAAGTCGGAGGAGACGAGGAGGATGGCGGGGACGCTGGAGTAAATTGAATACTTTCAGGAATGTACCCAACTTCAGGGACTGTTCCTTAAGAAAAAAGCGATTCTCGAGCGAGAATCGTTTTTTTTTCGGGAACCGTCCCCGAGGTATTCGGGCGGTTTTCATTATTTTAAAAAATAGTGGTTGACAAGGACGCGCCGCGGGTTTATATTATGTCTTAGATGTTAGCACTCCAACAGAATGAGTGCTAACAGACAAAAGAAAGGGGGGACGCCGCATTGGAACTGGATCAGAGAAAACAGACGATTCTGAACGCCATCATCCGGACCTATCTCGAGACGGGTGAACCGGTCGGTTCGCGGACGATCTCCAAATATACAGATCTCAACCTCAGCTCCGCCACGATCCGCAACGAGATGTCGGACCTCGAGGAGATGGGCTTCATCGTCCAGCCGCACACGTCGGCCGGGCGGATCCCTTCCGATAAGGGTTACCGCTACTACGTCGACTCACTGGTGCAGGAGAAGACCCGCGAAGTGTCCGTGATGAACTCGCTGATGATCGCGCGGACGAACCGGATGGAGGAACTCTTAAAGCAGGTCGTGAAGTTCCTGGCCAACCAGACCAACTACACGACGATGATCTCGGCTCCCACCTACAAGGGCAACAAGGTCAAGTTCATCCAGCTCTCGCGCGTCTCGCCGACGCAGCTCCTGAATGTGGTCGTGATCGAGGGAAATATCGTAAAGAACCACATCATCGACCTGCCGGAGCCGATCGATGAGGAGACAGTCTTAAAGCTGAACCTCCTCCTGAACACAAGGCTCAACGGGCTGACGCTGGCGGAGATCAACCTGGGTCTCATTTCCAATATCAAGGAGGAGGCCGGCGGCCACGCAGCCGTCATCAACGACGTGCTCGACACGATCGCCGAGGTGATCAGGGCCGAGACCGACGAGAACATGCAGATCTACACGAGCGGGGCGAACAACATTTTCCGGTATCCGGAGCTGGCTGACAGCCAGAGCGCGAGCCGCCTCATCACGACGATCGAGGACAAGAGCCACCTGCGGGATCTTGTCAAGGAGACCGAGAAAAATGATTCCGGCGAAACCGGCATCCAGGTCTACATCGGCGATGAGAGCCCGGTCGAGTCCATGAAGGACTGCAGCGTCGTCACGGCGACCTACGATCTGGGCGAGGGCATGCAGGGCACGATCGGCATCATCGGGCCGAAGCGGATGGACTACGAGAAGGTCATGAGCAACCTGAAAGAGGTTCAGAAGTCTCTGAATGACATCTTCCGAAGCAGTTCGGACAATCCGGCGGAAGAGTAGCTTTCCTGTTCGCCGCATGAACGTACAAAGATTAGAAAAGAGGACAGAGCATTGAGCGAAGACGAGAAGAAAGTCAGCGGGGAAGGCGTCGAGATCGAGATCAAAACGCCTGAGGAAAATGAAACCCCTGCCGAAAGCCCGGTAACGGAAGAGACGGCCGAGGCGAAGACGGAGGAGACGGCAGCCGAAGAGCCGGCAGCCGGTCCGGCGGAGGAAACCGAAGGCGGGGAAACCGCGGAGGAACCCGCGGAAGAGGCAGCCGGGGATAAGAAGGAATTCGATCTCTTCGGCAGAAAGAAGAAATTTGAGAAGGAACTCGCGAAGAAGGACGCGGAGATCGCTTCCGTGAACGACCAGTACAAGCGGCTTCTGGCGGAGTTCGACAACTACCGCAAGCGCACCGAGAAGGAAAAATCCGGCATGTACGCGATGGGCGCCAAGGACGTGATCGAGAAGATCCTGCCGGTCATCGACAACTTCGAGAGAGGCTTTTCGCTGGTCACCGAGGAGGATAAGGAAGACGCATTTGTCACCGGGATGGAGAAGATCTACAAGCAGTTCGGAACCGTCCTTACCGACCTCGGGGTCACGCCGATCGAGGCGGTCGGCAAGCCGTTCGATCCGAACCTCCACAACGCGGTCATGCATGTGGACGATGAGTCGCTCGGCGAGAACACGGTGGCGGAGGAGTTCCAGAAGGGCTACCTCTACAAGGATCAGGTAGTCCGCTACTCGATGGTCAAGGTAGCAAACTGAGGGCTCTGCCGGGGAGCCGGCGCAGGACGCCGCAAAGCCCGGTTCAATATAGATTGAGATTAACCATAAAAAGAAGAGAAGGTCTTCATTTTCATGGAGATGAAAGAGGAGGAAATGATTATGAGCAAGATTATCGGTATCGATTTAGGTACAACCAACAGCTGCGTAGCGGTCATGGAAGGCGGCCAGCCGGTCGTCATCGCGAACGCTGAGGGCGCCAGGACGACTCCGTCCGTCGTCGCCGTCACGAAATCCGGCGAGAGACTCGTCGGCGAGCCGGCAAAGCGCCAGGCTGTCACGAATGCAGACAACACGATCGCTTCCATCAAGAGAAAGATGGGTACGAACGAAAAGGTCACCATGGGCGGCAAGAGCTACACCCCGCAGGAGATCTCCGCGATGGTCCTGCAGAAGCTGAAAGCGGATGCTGAGAACTACCTCGGCGAGAAGGTCTCCGAGGCGGTCATCACGGTTCCGGCTTACTTCAACGACGCGCAGCGTCAGGCGACCAAGGACGCCGGCAAGATCGCGGGCCTTGAAGTCAAGCGTATCATCAACGAGCCGACGGCAGCTGCCCTGGCTTACGGCCTCGATAACGAGAAAGACCAGAAGATCATGGTCTACGACCTCGGCGGCGGCACATTCGATGTCTCCATCATCGAGATCGGCGACGGCGTCATCGAAGTTCTCGCGGTCAACGGCGATTCCCATCTGGGCGGCGATGACTTCGACAATGCGATCACAAACTACATGCTGCAGGATTTCAAGCGCAAGGAAGGCGTTGACCTTTCGAACGACCGCATGGCCCTGCAGAGACTGAAAGAGGCGGCTGAGAAGGCGAAGAAGGAGCTTTCTTCTTCCACGACGACCAACATCAACCTGCCGTTCATCACCGCTACGGCGGACGGCCCGAAGCACTTCGACATGGACCTCACCAGAGCGAAATTCGATGAGCTGACCCACGACCTCGTCGAGAGGACCGCGATCCCGGTCACCAAGGCGATGCAGGATGCAGGCCTCACCAATGCGGACCTCACCAAGGTCCTCCTGGTCGGCGGCTCCACCCGTATCCCGGCTGTCCAGGACAAGGTCAAGGCCCTGACCGGCCATGAGCCGTCCAAGACCCTGAACCCGGATGAGTGCGTCGCTGTCGGCGCTTCGATCCAGGGCGGCAAGCTCGCCGGCGACAAGGGCGCAGGCGACATCCTTCTTCTGGACGTCACCCCGCTTTCGCTGTCGATCGAGACAGAGGGCGGCATCGCTACCCGCCTGATCGAGAGAAATACGACCATCCCGACCAAGAAGAGTCAGGTCTTCTCCACCGCGGCTGATGGCCAGACGGCTGTCGACATCAACGTCCTCCAGGGTGAGAGACAGTTCGCGGCGGACAACAAGTCCCTCGGCCAGTTCCGTCTGGACGGCATCCCGCCTGCACGCCGCGGCGTTCCGCAGATCGAGGTCACATTCGACATCGATGCGAACGGTATCGTAAATGTCTCCGCCAAGGACCTCGGCACCGGCAAGGAGCAGCACATCACGATCACCGGCGGCTCCAACATGTCCGACGCGGACATCGACAAGGCTGTCCGTGAGGCGGCTGCATTCGAAGCCCAGGACAAGAAGCGCAAGGAAGGCGTCGACGCGAAGAACGAGGCTGATTCCATGGTCTTCCAGGTCGAGAACGCCCTTAAGGATGCCGGCGACAAGCTTGACAGCAGCGACAAGGCGGCCGTCGAGTCCGACCTGACCGCTCTCAAAGCCCTCGTCGAGAAGCATCGCAACAATTCCAACCTTTCCGATGCGGATGTCGCCGAACTGAAGAGCGCCAAGGAGAAGCTGATGAACAGCGCCCAGAAGCTCTTCGCAAAGATGTATGAGCAGACCCAGGCTCAGCAGGGACCGCAGGGCGGCCCGCAGCCGGGACCGCAGTACGGCGGCAATGCGGGCGGAAACGCCGGTGACGACGTCGTCGACGCGGATTACACCGAGGTATAATGTAAAGGCAGTATAAGCTATTGAGGCAGCAAGCGCACGCGGAAAAACGCTGCGCTTGCTGTTGTGCGGTAAATAAAAACAATATTGATCAGAGGATTTTAGAATATGGCAGAGAAGAGAGATTACTATGAGGTGCTCGGCGTCGACAAAAATGCAGACGACGAAACCCTGAAAAAGGCTTACCGGAAGCTTGCGAAGAAATATCATCCGGACGTCAATCCGGGAGATGATTCGGCGGCTGAGAAATTCAAGGAAGCCTCCGAGGCCTATTCCATCCTCTCCGATCCGGAAAAACGCCGCCAGTACGATCAGTTCGGCCACGCGGCCTTCAGCGGCGGCGCGGGCGGCTACGGCGGATTCAGCGGTTTTGATGCCTCCGGCATGGATTTTGACGATATCCTGAACAGCTTCTTCGGCGGATCAGGCTTCGGCGGCTTCGGCGGCCGCTCGAGGAGCTCCGCGGCCCAGAACGGGCCGATGCGCGGCGCGAACGTTCGCACTTCCATCAGCATCAGCTTCGAGGAGGCGGTCTTCGGCTGCGAGAAGGAGCTGGACCTCAACCTCCGCGAGCCTTGCCCGACCTGTAAGGGGACCGGCGCGAAGCCGGGCACCAATCCGGAGACCTGCAGCCGCTGCCACGGCAGCGGGCGGATCCTGGAGCGCCAGCAGAGCATTTTCGGCATGATGCAGACCGAGACGGCCTGCCCGGACTGCCGAGGCCAGGGCAAGATCATCCGCGAGAAGTGTCCGGAGTGCCGCGGAGCGGGGTATATTTCCCGCCGGCAGAAGATCAAGGTCCAGATCCCCGCGGGCATCGACAACGGCATGTCCGTGCGCGTGCGCGACAAGGGCGAGCCCGGGACGAACGGCGGGCCGAGAGGCGACCTTCTGGTCGAGGTGCGCGTCTCCCGTCACCCGATCTTCCAGAGAAATGACGTCGACCTCTACTCGACCGCGGCGATCTCCTTCACCAAGGCTGCCCTCGGCGGCAAGGTGCGGATCAAGACGATCGACGGCGACGTCGAGTACGAAGTCAAGGCGGGCACGCAGACCGACACCCGCATCCGCCTGAAGGGCAAGGGCGTTCCCTCCGTGAGGAACGCGGGCCGCCGCGGCGACCACTATGTCACGCTGGTCGTGCAGACCCCGACGCGCCTGAGCCGCGAGCAGAAGGCGGCGCTGAAGAAGTACGCGGAGACGATGGGCGAAGTATAAGGCTATAGAACAATACGAAAACCGGATGATCGCGTCCGGTTTTCTCTTTTATATGAGGAGCAAAGTATGGAGTGGATCAGGTATACGATCGAGACGACCAGCGCGGCGGAGGACGATATCGCCTATATGCTGAACACGCTGGGGATCATCGGTGTGGAGATCGAGGACAAGGTGCCGGTCGGTGCGGACGAGAACGGCGGCTATTTCGGAGACGTGGTGCCGGAGATGCCGGAGGACGATCATCTGGCGAAGGTTTCATTTTACATCAAAAAGCCCGGGAGTGGGGACTCCCTGCTGCCGGAGCACTATGACCCCGGGACGGGCCCGGTCGATCTGCCGGAGCCGGAAGGGACGGTCGAGGAGATCCTCTCGCGGGTCCGTGCGGGGATCGAGGAGATCCGCAGCTACATGGACGTCGGACCCGGAACGATCACGTCCGAGACGACCGGCGAGGAGGACTGGGTGAATAACTGGAAGGAGCATTTTCATGCATTTTCCGTCGAGGGGGTCGCGATCGTGCCCTCCTGGGAGGAAAATGAAACCATCCCGGGCACCGATATGACGCTCCTCCTGGACCCGGGGACAGCCTTCGGGACCGGCCAGCACGAGTCGACGCAGCTCGCGATCAAGGCCCTGCGCAAATACATAAAGAAGGGCGACAGGCTGCTCGACATCGGCACCGGGAGCGGCATCCTGGGGCTCATCGCGATGAAGGACGGGGCGGAGAAGGTGTTTGCGACCGACCTCGACCCGAATGTGCCGGCGGCGCTCGCGGAGAATCTCGAGAAGAACGGCGTGGCCGCGGAGGATTTTCAGTTTGTGCTCGGAAATATCGCGGATGACGCCGCCGTGCAGGAAAAAGCACTCAGGGCTTCCGGCGGAGAGGGCTACGAGATCGTGACGGCGAACATCATCGCGGAGATCCTGGCCGGGATCACGCCGGCGGTGCCGCCGCTCCTCAAGAAAGGAGGAGTTTACATAACGTCAGGAATCCTCAAGACCCACGCGCAGCTGGTGCGGGACGCGATGGCGCAGGCAGGCCTCACGATCATTGAGGAGACCCCCATGGGCGAGTGGGAGAGCATCACAGCGAGGAAATGATATGTACAGATTCTTTATAAACAGCGGACAGGTTTCGGGGGGATTCGTGAGCATCGAGGGGGCGGACGCCCACCACATGCGGGACGTCCTCCGGATGCAGCCCGGCGAGGAGGTCGAGGCCGCGGACGAGCAGGGAAATGTCTACGCCTGCCGCGTCGGCTCGCTGGATATGGACGAAGTCCGGCTGGAGGTGCTTAAGGTCGGCGTCTCGGAAAATGAACTCCCGGTCGCCGTCACCCTCTGCGTCGGTCTTCCGAAATTTGAGAAAATGGAGCTGATCGTCCAGAAAGCGGTGGAGCTCGG
>OCTX012283955.1_pt1 | contig 33931 bp, 22 predicted proteins | sample 1539691 | NCBI WGS metagenome assembly OCTX01 (sample SAMN02144231, study PRJEB22623) | gut metagenome | biome: sheep rumen | host: Ovis aries | place: New Zealand
AGACACAACGTATGTCAACACAGCCGATGTTAACGAAGACACGAATAAGGATATATCCGACATCGTAGCAGTGATTAACATAATAGCAGGTCAATAAATCAATGCAGACCCTCTTAAAAAGTCCTGGTGTCATAGTGACGCCAGGCTTTTTTTGTTTCAAAAGATTCGCTGGATGTAACAAAAAACATGAAAACATCCAAAAGAGAAGAAAAAAGATTTTCACGATTCATAAGAAGTTTGTAAATTTGCATTATTGATTTTAAAACTAAATCCAAAACAACATAATTGATACCATCAGAAAATGAAAAAAGTATTGTTGCTGTTCTTATTATTTCCTTACTACATATCTTTTGCACAGTCGTCCTTACGTACGATTGAAAACTTTGACAACAACTGGCAATTCCATCTTACCATGGAGTCCGGCTCAGAGCAACAAGCTGGCCCACGCCTTCAAACTGCGATATCAGGTTGGGAAACGTTGGACTTGCCTCACGACTGGAGCATTCACATGATTCCCGACAGCCGTCTGACAGGTTGTAACGGACACCTGCGAGGTGGACTAGGCGAATATAAAAAAAAGTTCGTTATCCCAAAATCTGACCTTGGAAAGAAGATCACAATCATATTTGACGGGATATACAACCGCAGTGATGTATCGATAAACGGTCATCACTTAGGCTTTCGTCCATACGGATTTGTACAAATTGCCTATGATTTAACCCCTCACCTTAAGTATGGAGCAGAGAATGAGATTTATGTGAAGGTGAATAATCCATCAGACAACGACCATATTGCCCGCTGGTATACAGGCAGCGGTATTTATCGTCATGTGTGGCTGCAAAAGACACCTTTCAATCATATCGCCTTGAATGGCGTCTATATTGTCACAAAAGAGAATAAGCGTGTCATCATAAATACTAAGATTGAGGGTTATATTCAAAAGAAAAAAATTCTTCATACCATCTATGACAAAGAGGGAAAGGCTGTAGCAAAAGGGCTCGATGGAGAGGAAATAGAAATCCCTGTACCTCACTTATGGAACGGCATGAAAGACCCATATCTTTACAAAGTAGTAACCAGTCTTTATAATGGAAAGAAATTAATCGATCAATGTGAGAACCGATTTGGCATACGAACTGTGGAATTCACCTCAGACAAAGGTTTTCTTTTGAACGGCACACCACTAAAACTCAAAGGCTTTTGTCTTCATCAGGACGATGCATGCTTAGGTAGTGCACTACCCTACCGTTCGATAGAACGACGTCTTGAGCTGTTCCGTGAGTATGGTGTAAATGCCATACGATGCTCACACAATCCTCCTGCACCGGAATTTTTAGATCTGTGCGATGAATTCGGATTTATTGTGATAGATGAGGCTTTCGACAAATGGAAATCAGGTTATTATGCTGAATATTTCGATGAATGGTGGGAACGAGATCTTGAGAATATGCTATTAAGAGACCGTAACCATCCATGCGTTGCCATATGGAGCATAGGCAACGAGGTTCAAGAGGCATGGGATGGAACCAATACCGGTGTTGAGCGTGCAAAAATGCTTCAAGACTTTGTCCATGCCAAGGAGCCAAGCCGTCAAGTATGTATGGCTTGTCAGAACAATCATCAGGAGAAATTCAGTGGAGTGACCGATGTCGTTGGGTACAACTATCTGGAAGCCCGTATGCTGAATGACCACAAAAAATTTCCAGACCGTCGTTTTTTAGTGACAGAGGAACTTCCATATTATTGTGGAGCAGAAGGCAATATACGGGCCTATGACACGAATAACCCATGGAATATCATTGAGGAGAATGACTTTATAGCTGGTGGTTTTATCTGGACAGGCCAAGACTATGTCGGCGAAGCCGGATGGCCCAGCTGTGGCTGGCCCACGGGATTGATAGAACTGTGCGGGCGTGAGAAACCACAAGGTCTCTGGCACCGTAGTATTTGGAACAAAGAGAAGCCTGTTGTAGGAATTGCTGTACGTGATGAAAGCTTAGACATTGACCACGGCCGTGATTTATGGCAATGGCCTAACATGGACAGCAGATGGACTTTTCCCCGTCGCTATGAAGGTTTGGTCATGGAGGTACAGACAATCACCAATTGCGATAAGGTACAGCTTATTATAAATGACAAGGTGATGGGCGAAAAGGAGACGAAGGAGTTTCAAAACCATACAATTGTATGGCATGTGCCATATACACCTGGCAGGATAGAAGCAAAAGGAATTAACGGATCTGATACTGTAGCTTATTACCAACTGCACACCGCCACTAATCCAGTTTCACTGGTAGCAAAAGCAGACCGTGTGGCCTTAAAAGCAGATGGTCAAGACTTAAGCTATATCGACTTGCAGCTAACCGATAAAGATGGCTTCCCTGTTCGACACAAAGAGTTGAAAATAAGTGGAAAAATAGAAGGTGAAGGAAAATTGATAGGCTTGATTAACAATGATCTCAGGCGAACAACCCCATTCACAAGTACAGAGGATATTACACATTTCGGTCATGCATTCGCTGTTGTACAGACAACACGAAAACCAGGAAAAATTCGTCTGACACTGACAGTTGAAGGTTTTGACACCCCCTATGTATTAGAAATGGAATCACAAAGATAAACTAAGAATAAATCAATAATCATTATGAATATGAAAAAGTGTTTAATAAGTTTTGTCATGCTGACGGTTTTCACCCTTGGCATATATGGGCAATTAAGGTTACCTCATTTTTTTGCGGATAACATGGTGTTACAGCGTGACACAAAGATACCTATATGGGGATGGGCAAATGCAGGGGCGCAAATAGATGTCAGTATAAATAATAAAACCGTCAGAACAGTTTGTGACGTAAATGGCAAATGGAAAGTATATTTTCCAAAAATGAAAGCCGGAGGTCCATATGATTTAACAATAAAAAGCCGTGACGAAAGAATAACACTACAAAACGTGCTTATAGGAGACGTGTTCCTGTGCTCTGGCCAGTCGAATATGGAACTTCCTATACGCAGATGCATGGATGTTGTAGGCAATAAAGTGAAAGACTATAGCAACGACAAGATCCGCTATTTAAAAATACCACAACAATACAATTACGTCCGTCCCAACGACGATATGCGTATATTGCCCTGGCAGAATATTACTCCTGAGAATTGTGGAGAAGTAAGCGGAATATGCTATTTTATGGCCAGGGAATTACAAGAGCATTACAATGTTCCGATAGGGATTATCAATTCAGCAGTCGGTGGCACCCGCGTTGAAGCATGGATGCCATATGAAACCTTGTCCAAATACCCGGGCTATGCAGAAGAACTACAAAAAGAAAAATATCACAATTCCAACTGGCCCGACTCCATCCGGCGCATGGAAAATGCAGCAGGCCAGCGTTGGGAGCAGGAGATGATAAGTAAGGACACAGTCGTGAATGAATGGAAAAAGTCCGGATATAACTTCAAGAACTGGAAAACCGTTAACATGTTTTCAAACTGGAGCAATGGTAAGAATGGCTCATATTGGTTCCGAACCATAGTAGATCTTCCAGCAACCGCATCAGGAAACGAAGGCTTGTTAAGGTTTGGGGCTATCAAGGATGCCGATTCGATATTTGTAAATGGCCAGTATGTCGGAAACACCACATATCAATATCCCCCTCGTGTATACAAAGTGAAGGAAGGTTTGCTTCGCGAAGGCAGCAATGAAATTGTAGTCCATTTGATGTCTCAGAACGGCCGCCCGGAATTTAATTCCGGCAAACTATATCAACTTGAAGTAGGCGACAAAGTATATTCTCTTCCCAAAGACATTCAGATGTGCATAGGTAGCCTCATGCCGTCAAAACCTCATACCACCTATTTTGTAGACGGCAACACAGGATTGTATAATGCGATGATTGCTCCATTTCAGGACTTTGAGTTTAAAGGAATCCTATGGTATCAAGGTGAGTCAAACATGGGCAATACAGGAATGTACGCATCACTGTTAAAAGGCATGGTTGACTCATGGAGAAGCCAGTTCCACAAAGAATTACCCGTCGTAATCATGCAATTGCCAGGTTATATGAGCAAGCACGACAAGCCTGTTGACACTGGCTGGACTCAAATTCGCCACCAACAATATCTGGCCAGCCAGCAAATCAGTAAATCTGCTTTATCACCAACCCTTGATACAGGTGAAGCTGTTGACATTCATCCGCAGGACAAGGACATAGCAGGCAAGCGAGCAGCCCTCCAGATGAGGCGTCTTGCATACGGAGAGAAAAATATAATTAGTAGTGGACCGACTCCCAAATCAGCTACGGTAAAGAATGGGAAAGCTATCATCACATTCACGAAGGAAAGCGGAAAGTTGAAATTAAACGGACCAGAGTTGAAAGATTTTGCAGTCAAAGTTAATGGTAAATATGAATTTGCTAAAACCGTCATAACTGGTCCATACACAGTTTCCATTGACCTTCCGTCAAATCAGAACACCACGATCCGATATTGTTGGGACGATTATCCATCACCGACATTGTTCAATGCAGACGGGATCCCTGCTCCTCAATTTGAAATCGAGACAAAATAGCTCCCCAATTACATACCTCTACAAACGCATACGTCCAAATATAGTAATCTGGACGTATGCGTTTTTTATAGTTTATGGCAAAATCTCCTTTAAAAAAGGTAAAATAACATAAAATGTTAACAAAAAGTCATTCTTGTAAAAGGAAAATACTTAAATTTGCATTAATTTAACTAAATACGCAAAAAAAGTGTAATCTTAAATCCTGAATGATAATGAAACGAGCATTTCTTTCAGTATGTATAATGTTATGCTATGCCATAAGCATGATGGGGCAAAATAGTTTCATAAACGTTAAGAATGGCAAGTTTTACTGTGGAAACGAGCCTTATCCTAAATATGTAGGTGCAAACTTCTGGTATGGTGCCATGCTGGCCAGTGAAGGCCAAGGTGGCGACCGTGACCGTCTGTCAAAAGAGCTGGACTATTTAAGTTCTATAGGAGTAAAAAACTTACGCATATTAGTTGGCGCAGATGGTAGTCCGCTTAACAAACCGGTATCTTATAAAGCAAACTTGGTATACCCGACCCTTCAGACGGCTCCAGGAGAGTACAATGACACGCTATTAGCCGGATTGGACTATTTACTGATGGAAATGGGTAAACGCTACATGCACGCAGTTTTATATTTAAACAACGCATGGGAATGGAGTGGCGGTTATGGACAGTACCTGGAATGGGCAGGCGCAGGCAAAACTCCACAGCCAAATATAGATGGTTATCAGGCCTACATGAAGCATGTTGCTCAATTCTCTACTAACAAAGCGGCACAAAAAATATTTTTCAATCACGTTAAATATATATTAAAAAGGACAAATCGCTACACAGGCATCGCTTACACCAACGACCCGACTATTATGGCTTGGCAGATAGGCAATGAGCCCCGAGCATTTAATCCAGATTATGACAAAGACCCCAGTAAACAGAAAGCTGCATTTGCATCATGGTTGTCTAAAACATCCAGATTAATAAAAAAATTAGACAAAAATCATTTAGTCACAACCGGAAGTGAAGGCAAGCACGGTTGCGAAGAGGATTTGGAGTTATTCGCCAAAATCCATTCCGACAATAATATTGACTATATTTGCATTCATATTTGGCCATATAACTGGAGCTGGGTAACAGAGAAAGAATTGAAGGAATCAGGAGATGCCATCGATGTGAGTGCTGCAACCGACAGCACGGGACATTATATCGACGAGGCTCTTGGTGTAGCCATGCGAATAAACAAACCCATAGTCATAGAGGAATTCGGATTTCCTCGTGACGGATTCTCAAATTCAAAAAGTTCAAGCACCAATGGCCGTGACAAATATTATGATTATTTGTTTGGAGTAGTTTGTAACCCGTCTTATACATTACTGGGTGGTTGTAATTTCTGGGGATGGGGCGGATATGCAGAGCCGGCACATACAAGCTGGTTGCCTTATGACCAGTATACAGGTGACCCGGCTCAAGAAGCCCAGGGGCTCAATTCTGTCTTTGCAACAGACGAAAGCACCATAAAAGTGATAAGAAAATATACTGGAAAATAACTATAGACACCCTTATAAAATAAGAATTCAAACACATCAATTAATCACACATACAAAATCATATCATCATGCGTAAAGTCATAAGTTTTATCTTCAGTTCGATATTATGCCTGTCAACGTGGGGGCAGCATGTGAATATAAGCACAAATCACACATCTCTGATTCTTGATGCCCAAACTGGAGGCCGGCTGAATTTCGTTTATTATGGTCAGCGTTTGAACAGCCAAGAAGCAGAGCAATTATTCAGCTCTGGCATTCAGCGTTGGAATGCTTATCCTGCTTACGGAATGGATGTTCAACGAGAAGCCGCCATTAGTGTAAAGCATCCGGATGGAAACATGACATTAGACTTGAAAGTGGAATCCCATAAGACAGAGTCAGATGGAGTTTGCACAGTTGAACGCATCAAGATGAAAGACGCCTTCTATCCATTTTATGTTGACATCTGCTACCGAACTTATCCTGACAAGGACATAATCGAGACATGGGCAGAATATGAGCATACAGAGAAAGGAGCTGTGACGCTTAACCAATTTGCATCTGCATACTTACCGATTCGTTATGGAAAAGTATGGATTTCTCACTTGTATGGCACATGGGCAAATGAAGGCCGTGTTGAGGAAGAGCCCCTGACTCACGGGATGTTTGAAATCAAGAATAAGGATGGTGTACGCAATTCTCACACCAGTCATGCTGAAGTGATGTTTTCATTGGATGGTCAGCCAAGAGAGAATACAGGGCGAGTGATTGGTGCCGCCCTCTGCTATACCGGCAATTACAAGCTACGTGTAGACACCGATGACACTAATTATCATCATTTTTATGCAGGCATCAATGAGGACAATTCCTCTTACAATCTGAAATCTGGTGAGCGCTTTGTCACCCCTCCTCTGGCACTTACTTACAGCAATGAAGGTCTGAGTGGTGTCAGCCGTAATTATCATTCATGGGCTCGCTCTTATAAACTGATGCATGGACACGACTTACGTCCCATCCTATTAAACAGCTGGGAAGGAGTATATTTTGACATCAACGAAGAAGGTATGGACCAAATGATGTCTGATATTTCTTCAATGGGAGGTGAACTGTTCGTAATGGACGACGGATGGTTTGGTGACAAATATCCACGAAAGAATGACAGCTCATCGTTAGGCGACTGGACAGTAGACACAAATAAACTTCCCCATGGAATCAATGGACTTCTTGACTCAGCAAGAAAGCACAATGTAAAGTTTGGCATATGGATAGAGCCAGAGATGTCAAATACAGTGAGTGAACTCTACGAGCAACATCCTGAATATATTATTAAACCAACAAATCGTGAGCCTAATCTTGGTCGAGGAGGAACCCAAGTAGTGCTTGACCTATCGAATCCCAAGGTTCAAGATTTGGTTTTCAATGTAGTTGACACATTGATGACAAAATACCCAGAGATATATTATATCAAATGGGATGCGAACGCTCCAATAATGAACCATGGTTCCCAATATCTCACAAAAGATAACCAAAGCCATCTGTTCATCGAGTATCATCGCGGTCTGGAGAAAGTATGTCAGCGCATACGGGCTAAATACCCAGACTTACTGATTCAAGCATGTGCAAGTGGTGGTGGCCGTGCTAACTATGGCTATCTCCCCTATTTTGACGAATTTTGGGTGAGTGATAATACAGATGCGCTCCAACGTGTTTATATGCAATGGGGGACAAGCTATTTCTTCCCGTCCATCGCAATGGCATCTCATATCAGTGCGGCTCCTAACCATCAGACCTTCCGCACCATCCCATTGAAATACCGCATAGACGTAGCGATGAGCGGACGTCTTGGCATGGAGATTCAACCCAAGAACATGACAGACAAGGAAAAGGCTCAATGCAAAAAGGCTATTTCCGAATATAAAGAAATACGTCCGATTGTTCAGCAAGGCGATATTTACCGTCTTCAGTCCCCATATGAAAAATTGGGTTGTGCCTCCCTGATGTATGTATCAGAAGACAAAAGTAAGGCAGTATTCTTCTGGTGGAAGACAGAGACATTTGTTGCACAGCAATTGCCACGTATCCCAATGGCGGGTCTGGATCCCAATAGAACATATACCATAAGAGAGTTGGACCGCATAGACCGCAATCCATTGCCCTTCGAAGGAAAAAGTTTCAGTGGCGCATATCTTATGTCGACTGGCCTTGACATACCAGTAGAGCATGACATGGACTGGGGCGAGAAAATCGGCTGGTCAAGCCGTGTATTATACTTAGAATAACATATTGCTATTCCATGTATTCAACTAATTTTTATAGTATATTGAAGGTTCTATGCCAAATTATAGATAAATCCAAAATTAAGAAAACATGGACGATATCATTCATGAGATAACTCCCCTTTCTGACCGTGATTTTTTCTATATTGTAGATCGTCACAAACAGGAATTCACATATCCGATGCACAGTCATTCAGAGTATGAACTAAACTTCATAGAGCATGGCCGTGGTGTCCGTCGGATTGTAGGCGACAGTGTTGAAACAATCGGCGACTATGACTTGGTTCTCATAACCGGTAATGACTTGGAGCACGTTTGGGAACAAGGCAGTTGCACGTCTGCAGACATTCATGAGATCACAATTCAGTTTGCTCATGACACTTTTTCTGGTCCGTTTGCCCACAAGAACCAATTCAGCGCTATCTACGACATGTTGCAACGTGCGCGCTGTGGCTTGGCATTTCCCATGGCAACCATCATCAAAGTATACAATCAATTGGTGGAATTGACGAAACAGCCAGCCAGTTTCCAATCCGTAATAAATTTTCTTCAATTATTGAACGAACTGGCCAATTGTACCGATGCCCGTCAGTTATCTTCCTCTTCTTACGCAAAACATGAGAATCAGAACGAAAGCCGCCGGGTGGCAAAAGTCCAACAATATATTTCAGAAAACTATAATACTGAAATCCGGTTGAACACACTCGCAGAGATGGTTGGAATGACCCCGGTAGCCTTCAGTCGTTTTTTCCGTCTCCGCACAGGCAAGACACTGAGCGACTATATCATAGAATATCGCCTTGGAAAAGCCTCGCGCCTTCTGATAGACACCCAAATGAGTATATCAGAAATATGCTATATTTGCGGTTTTAACACACTCTCAAATTTCAACCGTCAGTTTAAGCGGGCAAAGAATTGTACTCCTAAGGAATTCCGTGAAAACTATCACAAACGAAGAATCATCATCTGATTACGTTTTTAAAACCAGAGGCTAAATACAAACATCCACAAAAGAAAATAAAACAAACAATAATATGGCAACATTTCAAGAGAAACTAAACAAAATGAATTCCGATTATGAAGCATTAATCAGTCGGAAAAACATAGCCTGTGAGGACGGTAACGGCATCTATACTCGCTACAAATACCCAATCATCACAGCCAAGCACACCCCTTTGTTTTGGCGTTACGACATGGATGAATCCACAAATCCATACTTGATGGAACGTATTGGCATGAACGCCACACTGAATGCAGGAGCATTGAAATTAGACGAAGGACGTTATATATTAGTGGTCCGTGTTGAAGGTAACGACCGAAAATCCTTTTTTGCAGTTGCTGAAAGTCCGAACGGGATAGACAATTTTCGTTTTTGGGATTATCCTATTACCATGCCTGACGATGTTGTACCAGCCACGAACATCTACGATATGCGCTTGACACGTCATGAAGACGGATGGATTTATGGAATATTCTGTGCGGAACGTCACGATGACAGTGCACCGGCCGGCGATTTGTCTGCAGCTACTGCAACAGCTGGTATAGCCAGGACAAAAGACCTTGTCAACTGGGAGCGGCTTCCAGATTTGAAGACTCGCAGCCAGCAACGGAATGTAGTTCTGCATCCCGAATTCGTTGATGGGAAGTATGCTCTTTACACCCGTCCACAAGATGGCTTCATCGACACAGGCAGTGGTGGTGGAATTGGCTGGGCGTTAATAGACGATATCACTCATGCCGAGGTACATGAGGAGAAAATCATAGAAGAACGACTATATCACACCATCAAGGAAGTGAAGAACGGTGAGGGTCCCCACCCTCTGAAAACCGACAAAGGGTGGTTGCATCTTGCTCATGGCGTACGGAACACTGCATGTGGCCTGCGTTATGTGTTATATATGTACATGACCTCATTGGAAGATCCTTCACGTGTAATCGCACGTCCAGGCGGTTATTTCATGGCCCCCGAAAACGAAGAACGTATCGGCGATGTATCAAACGTTCTATTTGCCAATGGCTGGATTAAGGACGATGATGGAAAGGTCTTCATATACTATGCATCAAGCGATACTCGCATGCATGTGGCAACATCTACAGTAGACCAACTCGTTGATTACTGCATGAACACGCCGGAAGATGGACTGACGACCTCAGCCTCAGTAGAGACTTTAAAGAAACTGATTGATAAAAATCTTGGAAGAAAATAATAACACAATAATTTATTGTAAAAAATATTAAAGAATCATGAAGCTTTTAAAAGAAAAGATAGGTTATGCCCTGGGCGACGCAGCCGCAGGAGGTATCACATGGAAGATCATGTCGATTGCATTTCCATTGTTCTTTACCAACGTATTTGGCTTGACCGTTGCCGACACCGCCACTCTGATGTTGATAGCCAGAATGTTCGACGTAGTGACAGACCCTCTGATGGGAAGTCTGGCAGACAGAACCCAGTCACGTTGGGGCACATATCGTCCATGGCTGATATTCGGTGCGATTCCATTGGGACTTATTTTTGCTTTATTGCTCTATACTCCTGATTTCGGTCCAGTAGGCAAGCGAGTATATGCTTATACCATGTACTTGTTGATGATGGCCATATATACAGCAGTGAATGTACCATATGGTTCGTTACTGGGAGTAATGACCGATGACGACAACGAGAAAAACCAGTTCTCTTCATTCCGAATGGTTGGCGCATATGCCATGGGATTTATCACTCTGTTGTCGTTTCCTTATATCAAGAACATGATTGGAGGCAGTGAGTCACATCAATATGCTGTCATTGGTGTTATATTTGGTATTATTGCCGCTTTAGGCACGTTGGCATGTGGTTTGATGACAAAGGAACGTTTGAAACCTGTACGTGCTGAAAAATTCTCGTTCCGCCCGTTTGTTGACCTCTTTAAGAACAAGCCGTGGATCTATCTGACATTAATAGGAATATGTACCAACTTCTTCAATGGATTCCGATATGCTGTAGCCGGTTATCTGATGGAGTACTGCCTCCATGGAGATGTGACTGTCAGTGGCCTGATTATCAATTACACAGTATTTATGACCTTTGGAGAAGTCACCTGCATGATATTCGGTGCCGTTTCTCCGAAATTCACACAGATGATGGGTTCCAAACGAAAAGCCTTCTCTGTTGCTGCAATCATATGTATTGTATTCTCGGTTCTGTTCTTCTTTATCCCAATGGATCCATCGTATATTTGGGTAATGGTTGCAATCGTGATTCTCACCTCAGTGGGTGTCGGACTTTATTCTCCTTTGCTTTGGTCCATGTATGCCGACGTGGCTGATTATGCCACAGAAAAGAACGGAACATCCTCTACTGGGCTGATATTCTCATCCGGAACCATGGCACAGAAGTTTGGTACAGCAATCTCTGGATCACTTGTTGCTTTACTACTTGGTATCGCTGGTTTTGTTTCATTCACCGACGATGCTGGACAGACCATTGTCAATATCACAGATGAGTCAGCGGTACGTAATATGATTTGGGCTCTGTTCTCGCTATTCCCTGCCTTTATCGCATTGATTATGCTGTTATTGATACATTTATATCCAATAAAAAAATAAGTTATGGACCAGCGATTACAATCCCTCCAGTCAGAATGCCGCCAAATTCTGGAAGAAAACATCCTGAAATTCTGGTTAGAAAAGATGCAGGACAATGAAAACGGTGGTTTTTACGGACAGATGTTGTCTGACGGTACAGTAGTAAAGACTGCCAACAAAGGTGGTATATTGAATGCCCGGTTATTATGGACCTTCTCTTCCGCCTATCGGATTACCCATAACAGGACTTATTATCAAGCAGCAAAACGATGCAAAGACTATATCATAGAACATTTCATCGACAAAGAATATGGCGGTACCTATTGGGAACTGGACTATAAGGGCAATCCCGTTGACACAAAGAAGCAGTTCTATGCCATAGGATTCATGATTTATGGTCTGAGTGAATATGCACGAGCCACAGGTGACGAAGAGGCCATGTTCAAGGCAATTGAGCTGTTCAGGAGTATTGAGGATCATTCCTACGACGAAGAGAATGATGGCTACATCGAAGCATGTACGCGTGAATGGAATCCGATAGAAGATATGCGTCTGTCGGAAAAAGACGAAAATTATCCGAAATCACAGAATACGCATTTACACATCATCGAGCCCTATGCTAACCTATACCGTATATGTAAATGTGCCCCTGTTGAAAAAGCAGTTGAACGGTTAATCAACATATTCATTAAAAAGATTCTTAATCCAGACTCCCACCATCTCGATTTGTTTTTCTCAATGGACTGGAAACGTATGGGTAAACTGGAAAGCTATGGTCATGACATTGAATGTAGTTGGCTGCTTCATGAGGCGGCCTTGGTATTAGGTGGTCAGACAATTTTATCCCAAGTAGAGCCAGTAGTTCGCCAGGTAGCCAAAGCCAGCGAGAAAGGCTTGCAGTCCGATGGCAGTATGTGCTATGAGGCAAACTTGGAGACTGGATATTACTGCAAAGAACGGCATTGGTGGGTGCAAGCTGAAACCGTTGTTGGTTTCTTTAATCTATACCAGCATTTCGGCGACGAGGACGCACTTCAAAAATCACTTGCCTGTTATGAGTATATCAAGAGCCATATGATTGACTATGAAGGCGGTGAATGGTGGGGTATATGCAATCCAGACGGAACCATAAAACCAGGCGAAGACAAAGCCGGTTTTTGGAAATGTCCTTACCATAATGGTCGTATGTGTATGGAGTTAATTGAACGCATTGACCAAATTGCATTGAATGAAAGAGAAATCCATCGAAACAAAGAATTAGGCATTTCAAATGAGTAAACAGAATCACAAAAAATGAAGAAATTACCAATATTATTATTAAGTTTGGCTTCCGCATTAGGCGTGGAAGCGAAGATTGTGTTGCCGGAGATTATCGGTGACAACATGGTACTTCAGCAATCCACAAAAGTAAATTTGTGGGGCAAGGCTGATTCAAACAAAGAGGTGAAAGTGTCTGCAGACTGGAGCAATGAAACATTCAGCACAAAGTCAGACCAGGAAGGAAAGTGGCTGATTTCCATCCCCACACCTTCTGCTTCGTATACTGCTCATACGCTGACCATCAGCGACGGAGAGGAAGTGAAGTTAAACAATGTGCTGATTGGTGAAGTTTGGTTCACATCTGGGCAGTCGAATATGGAGATGCCGTTGAATGGTTTCTGGAATTGTCCAATCGCAAATTCGAATGAGGAAATCGCCACTTCAAGTGAGTGGGCAGTCCGTATCCGTATGGCAACCATCCCAAAGACCGGCAACACCAAAATACAAGAAGAAGTAAAAGGCAAATGGGAAGTGCCGTCGTGCGAGACCTCGCCCTACATGAGTGCCACATCCTGGTACTTTGCTCAGATGCTGACCCGCTCACTGAATGTGCCTGTCGGTATTATATGTTGTGCTTGGGGTGGCTCCCGCGTTGAGGGATGGACACCCGAGGAGATACTCCGCACCTACAAAGATATTGATTTGGATGACGAGTTGAAACGTGGATGGAATGGCCAGTGGTGGGAGTATTGGAGTCCCCTCGTAATGTATAACGCCATGCTACATCCACTCCGTCACTATACGATTAAGGGATTTCTATGGTATCAAGGAGAGGCAAACGTAGGCAAGGACAAGGACTATGCCGAACGTCTGAACACAATGGTTGGCGTATGGCGAAAGGAGTTCAGTGAGGATCAAGCCAATCCGTTGAACGAAGGACTTCCATTTTATTTGGCCGAAATTGCTCCATGGGGCGGTTATGGCGGTGTTGAAGGCGAGAGTGGTGCCTTGCTTCGCGAGGCTCAGCACGATGCAGGAGAACGAGTAATCAAGAACAGTGGCTGCATCACTACCAACGACCTGGTGAAGCCTTATGAGGTTGGTCAGATTCATCCTGCAGAGAAGCGTCAGGTAGGTTACCGTTTCGCTTACATGGCCCTTAACCGCACATACGGAATGAAGAAAATTGTCTGTGACGGACCAGAATACGACCACCATACAGTGAATGGTACGGAACTTGAAGTGTTTTTCAAATATGCCGATGAAGGAATCAGTCCTTGGGAAGATGTCAAAGGTTTTGAGATAGCTGGTGAGGATGGTGTTTACAAGCCAGCTGTCGTAAAGTTCAACGAAAAGAATAAATCTTATATTCTAAGTAATCCTGAGATATCTACACCAAAGGAAGTACGCTATTGCTTCAAGAACTTCCAGATTGGAAATGTTGTGAATCACAGAAATCTGCCGTTAGTACCGTTTAGAAGTAAACGTGTAAAATAATCCACTTATTATTTACATACCGATACTAATTTAAGCATCGTCTGAATAATTATATCAGACGATGCTTCTTTATTATCATTGCTCACCTTTTTTTTCGGAATTGAGATATAATCCATTTAAATCCCTGATAAATAACGTATTTTTATCGTTATAGAATTTTATAAAGTCGCTGACCGATGGATGTCCGATATAAGGAGCATAGAAATGTCCAGGCTTGTCCTGCGGAGCGTTTCTCCAGACGAGGACGTATGCAATCGGATATTTGTTAAGGACCGGCATGAGCGTTTTCGTCCAGAAATCATCGGCCTTGATACCTTCGGATCCTGTCTCAGTCAATGCAGGTAGTTTGTTATGCTGTTTGGAGAACTGACAAAGCACATTAAGCGATGAGTCCAGCTGAGCAGCGAAATTGGCAAAGCCAATAGAGTCTCCTTTCTCTGCACTGCAATATTGATCCCATCCTATTAAGTCGACCAATTCATCACCAGGATAACGTTCAGAGAAAAGCTCAGTTGAGAGCTCGGCTCCCCAATATCTGTTCGGAGAGTATGCCCATAGGACATTCGTTACATTTTTCTTGTCAAATCGTTCATGGGTGAGTTTCCAAAGTTCTTTGTACTGCTCAACCGTACAGCAGTCGCGTCCCCACCAAAACCAAGAACCCATATTTTCATGCCATGGGCGGAAAATGACCGGAACTTTGATACCGTCTTCAGTCTGTAATGAATTGATGAAATCGGCAGCTTTGTCGAGCCATTGAGTAAAAAGCTCATGTTTCTCTCCTCCATCAAGAATGGCATCCATCGTTTTCATTTCTGTTTCTTTCAATGAATCTGCAATCCAAGCAGTACCTCCTGAAAGAGGATTATTGGGATGCCAGCTGATAGTGACTACCCCACCCCTTTTAAATTGCTTGATGATTTGAACCCTCATTGAGTCGAATGGTACGTTATCAAGATTGTTTTCATCTCCTACTTCAAGATGACCAAGGTCGAATCCCATCAGCGCAGGATAGTCAGACGTCACTTCTTTGATATCAGACTTGTCTTCAGCACCTCTCCATCCGGCCCCATACATTGGAGAATCCTCATGCCCGAAAAGATAGCCTTTTTCTGAAGCTTGTTTATTTAAATTAGTCAAAAGGTTTTCGGTTCGCTGCGTACGTCCGGATTCTGCCATCTCTTCATTTGTCTGGCCACTGCCACCACAAGAAAAAGCAAGTGCGGCCAACGCAACAGGAAGAGCAGTAAATATTATTCTCGATTGTATTAATTTCATATATGAATAGATTTCAACAATAACCCCAGGTTCACCTATTTCACCGAACCTGGGGTTATATTAGATTGTTTTTAATTCGATTAGAAACTTACTTCGTCACGAGTGATGACAAGCTCGCTGTTCATGTAATCACCCCACCATTCTTGCGGTGCGTGAACATCCGTTGTGTACCACGGCATGAACCAAGACCATTTGGCACCGGCATTCCATTGGTCTTCAATACCAGCCACAAATGAGTTGGTATATTCACTGAATCCACACTCAGAAAGTGCGATAATCTTTCCATAAGTAGTGTAGAGTTTCTTGTACTCGTCATAACAACTATTGGCGTCATTACCATACAGGTCGCGACCTACGATATCAACGTACTTATCACCTGGATACCAGTCTTTGTCGTTGCCATTGCATGTCCATACCCAGATAAGGTTGTCAAGTCCCTGAGCCTTGAAGTAGTCGAACATCATAATCCAAAGTTTCTTGTATGACTCAGCATCCGTACCCCACCAGAACCAGCCACCAGAAGCCTCGTGAAGTGGTCTCCACAAAACAGGGATGCCAGCTTCCTTCACAAGTTTGAGATATGTGGCAACCTTGGCAAGGTCGTCCTGGACGAACTGATACTCCCATGTACCTTCTGTAACAGCATTCTTGAGATCAAAGAGTCCTGGTTTGTAGCTGAAATCGTTTATAGGATCAAGCACATTGGCGATAGCTCCATTGGTCTCAACAGTAATCTTGGTGACCGTGTAATCATGGCCGCTAATGATGAATCCGCCCTCTCTCATGGCAGCAAGCGTAGTTCCGTCAATAGTCATGGAATAAGAATCACCGGAAATCTCGAAGTATTCCCAGCTGTTAGCTTCCTCATCCACAAACCCGGTCCAGCTGGAGTTCTTGATAGAACCTTGTGCTCCTGCAGCGACATTAGAAATGTAAACAGTCAAGACAGAGCCGACATATGCCTTAGCCAAGACAGCCTTTGCATTCTCGTCGGTCAACTGTATGTTTCCAGACCAGTCTGTCGGCATATCCTGAGAGCCTTCCCACAGAGTGGTTACAGCATATCCATCATCATCGCTAGCAGATGCGATCTCTTTTGTAGGAACATTCCAGTGCCACCCAATCTGAACGATACCGCCATTGTCAGCCCACTGCTTCACAGGAGTGATGTCGGCATAGTTAATCCAATTGGCACCAGCCCAAGATGCTTGGAGATGTCCATAGTCATAACCGTTGATTGCAGGGTATTTGCCAGTCATGTTAAACACCTTCTCACTTTCCTCATTGTTCCAAGCCACGTTTGCCATCATTCCGGAGATAATCTTGGACTTATAGTTAGCCTTCAGATAATCATAGAGAGCGACAGCCTTGGCAGAAGTTGCAGCAACAGGCTTGCTGGCTATCTCTGGTGTTGCTATGCCTGGAAAATAGAGTACAATTTCCCCAGCCACACTGCCATTAGGTCCTGTAACGAGTCCTGCAGGAATTGTCAAAGTAGAGGCATTCTCAATATCCTTGACATTGAGGGTAATTGTAAGCGTGTTGCTTGCACCTAATACAATAGCAGAAAGCACCTCACCACCTGTAAACTGAATTTGGTCGTACTTCGCCGAGGGAAAGAAAATGTTCTTGTCATAATTTACTTTGATAACTTGCTGACCAGTAGCAGAGAAAGTCGTACTGTCCGCTGGAGTTGAAGAAACCTTGACAGGATCCGCAACCTTCGCCAACTCATATTGTGCGTCTGTGTCGGCACATGCTGCGAGAAAAATTCCCGCAGCAGTGACAAACAGAGATTTCAATAAAATATTCTTGATTTTCATAATGAACAAAATTTAGAATTATTCAACTGTAACCTTAGTAAGGATGAAGTTCTTTCCTTGTACGACGAAGATACCACCCCATCCACCTGCAGTTGTGGCAGCATCAATCATTGCCTGTGTAACCGTAACAGCCAGACACTTGTTAGCAGCTAATTCCTCAGCCGCATTTCCTGCTGAGAAATCAGCATACATAGGTCCCCAATGACCCTCAAAAATTTGAAGGTTCCAATCATTTGTGTCGGTAGCCGTTCCGTAGAACCGCAAAGTCTGACCGGCTTTCACACCATTATCGGTAAATTCAGCACCTCCGTCAGAACCGACAAAAGGTTGGTTGGACCAATTGCCCATGTCTTCGTTTCCTTCCCAGATAGTAGTCTCTGTTGGCAATTGATATGACAACGTCACATTAGACATGATGAAATTCTGGCCCTGAATGATGATACCGACATTTGTCTGGTCCTCACAGTTGCCTTTCTTTGCCTGGATGTTGTCGAGAATATCCTGGGTAAGGATAACAGTAGTCTCTCGGTTAAGAATACCGTCGGAGAACCACCCATAGATATCTGTAGGAACGAGAGTCTGGTTGAATGTCACAGCATATTCACCATCCTGAATGAAGTCAATTCCACTCCAGTCGCCGTAGTTCATCTGTGCAGCACCCCACTGGTCCTGTACTTGAGAATAAGAGAATGTCAACTCAGCTCCAGCAGGAACGCCTTCGAATTTCTCTGCCGGGAGAAGTACACGTCCACCGTCGTTCCAAGTAAGCTCCTTAAGTCCAGAGAACAATGTTTTCTTAACAGAGGTAGCTGGGATCACAGCAATGTTATAGCTGATTTCACCATTAGAAGAGATAAGAAGGAGAGTAGAGTTCTTAGTTGCAGTAGCCGGAACACCGATAATAAGCTGGTCATTATTCTCACCTGTAAGAATGAACTGACAAGCCTCACCATTCATCTGTACGGCAGTGAGCACATCTCCGTTTGCCACGGTGATTGTCATTGAATTACCCGCCTTGATTTCATCTTCCTCAGTAGGAAGAGTTGTGGCATAACAGAAGGTAGCCTCCTCGATAGCAAGATCTAAAGCCTCAACGGTAGTTCCGTTCTTCAAGTTAAGAACCGGTTTACCAGCCGTTGCTGCCATCGGAACAGTTACGTTGATAGAGGTTTCAGTAGCCTCAAATTTGTCCGCGTCGTTGACAGCCTCTCCAAAGGTAATGCTTTGTACGAGGTCAAGGTCTGTACCAGTAATAGACAATACAGCTCCAGCATTAACAGGATTAGCGTTATATGCTGTAACTACGGGTTTTACCAATGTGTAAGCCACTGTGACTTCTTTCCCGTTCGTCATACGCAGCGTAATATCACCTTCCTGGGCAGCTTCAGGGACAGTTGCAACGATTTTTCCATCAGTCATTTCGAATGCAACGGCATCAGCCACATTCGGGAAGTTGATTTCAGAAATAAGGTCGAGGTCATTACCGCTGATTGTGATTTGTGCACCGTTCTTAACAGGAGAAGGTTCAGCTTTCAAGTCGGAAGGAGCGACAGTTGTGATTGTTCCAACCGGGACTTCCACACCCGACTTGCAGATGATATTCAGCTGTCCGTCTGGAGCATCAGTCGGTAGAGCGAATGTGATTGTCTTGCCATCCTCACTAACTGTGATGTCTGTAGACTCAACTGTATTCTGCTCACCAACGATTTCAACGGCAGATGCCAAATTGAATGAGCTACCCGTAATGGTGATGGTCTCTCCAGCCTTGGCGGTGATGTTACCCATCGGGTCAGCACTTCCCTTAGACGAAGCGAACTTAGTAACAGAAGGAGTACCCACCTCGAGGATTTCCTCGCTTTCTATGATATTGTATCCAGTTTCAGCAGCAGGATTCTCTATCTTTGTGAGGTCCATCGTGTAAAGTCCGACCACACCAGTCTGAGCTTCTTCAGGAACGACAACCACAAGTTTGTATCTATCATGAGAAACGAAGTCATCAGCAGAGACCCAAACATCATCGTTGAAGCAAACCATCTGAACAAGGTTGAGATAGTCGCCCTCGATCGTGAGCTCATCGCCCGGCATGACAGCAGCCGGTGAGAACTTATCGAAGATGATAGGTTCCTCAAACTCAAGTTGAGTCTTAGTAGTCAGTTCAGTGCCATTGGAGGCGATAAGTTTCACGTATCCGACCTCAGGTCCGTCTTTCGGCACAGTCACACGGATTTCGCTCGGAGTTCCGGACTTAACCACTTCAAAATTTGTGATAGGGTCACATCCCGGGATGATGACTTGTGATATTTGTTCGAGATTGGTGCCGATGAATCGAAGGACACCACCCCTCATGACCGGATTCGGTCCGTAGACATTAAGCTGCAGACCTTTTGCATATTGATTTGTGCTGAGGTCGTCGTCGCTACATGCCGCCAGTGAGAGGCCCAAGAGGCCCACAACCAGCAAAGACATTAGATTATATATCTTTTTCATACTGATCAGAATTTAATTAGTTAGGAACACAACGAATGTTATCAATCTTGATGAGTGGTGTACATTCCGTACCATTCACTCCGCCTCCTACAACGAAGAGTCCAAGACTGGTAAATGAGTCAGGATTCAGAGAGCCAGTGGCAGGAGCTCCCGACATACCGTAGATAAATGAAGACTTAATTGGAATAGTAACAGTAATCCACTCACCGCCTGTATCGAACGAGCCTGTATCAGTCCATGGCCGATAGAGAGCACGCGGCAACTCGTCATTGTTAAAGTAAGTGTTGTTACATCCCGGCACAGTAACGCCGTCAACATCGACACCACCGCCACCCATTGTGATGAGTTCAACCCCACCGACAATAATTTGCATAGCTCCTGACTTCCAAGGATACTCAGCAGGAATATTCATCTCAAACTTATAAGCCATGTTTTCCCAATTGCTGAAATCAGCGAGATCTGTCAGTTTCTTACCGTTTTCCGGATAGGATACCGGTGTAGTCCAATCTCCCGGCCAGTATTCGAATGAGAATTTAGAGTCATTCCATGCAGCGTCCTCGCCAAGTGTAGTGGAACCGTCGCCTAACATCATGTAATTACCCGTAATGGAAGTTTCGTCGCTCTCGATAGCTCTGTCGTGCCATCCATGATTTGAGAGCCCTGTAACACCATCGAAATCGAAGAGCATTCCGCGAGTGTCGAGGTAATGGAATTTAGACTCCGTCTCACCATAGATAGAAGTGACTTTAATAGGTCCCTCGACTTTGCAGTCAGGTACAGTGAAGGAAATGGTACTGAAAGTTTCGTCGGCTTCTACATCTTCAGCCAGCGTGCCATCAGGGAATTCAACGGTAAGCGGCACATTCGGGTCATCAATGAAATAGTTTCCATAGATATATGCAGTTGTTCCCGGTGCAGCATATTCGCAAGACATTGTGTTAACAGTAGGTGCTGGAATGACAACCTCGAAATCATATTCAATCGTTTTTCCATTTTTACAAATAAAGTAGACCTTATTTGAAACTTCTCCAGGCACGTTTTTAGGAACCTGGACAATCATGGTGTTGTCAGTGATGTAGCTTGAATTCAGAACCGCTTTAAGGTCATTAAAATAAACCTCAACGACACTTCTGAAATTTTTTCCTACAAAGCAAAGAACAGACTGCGGACTTGCACTAGTAACGAGCTCGCCCATTGTGTAATGCATGTCTGCCTCATCATTCACCGACTGAATTTCAGTCGACAGCGCTCTGACATAATCAATTGTGGGAGTACCTCCTGCAGTTTCATATTTATCCGGTTCATCTTTACAAGCGGTAAACAATGTTCCGACTGCAATCGAAAGAAACAATGCCAGCAGCTTAAATACATTATTATTTTTCATATACATATTCATTTTAAGAATTGAGTGTTAATAGCTATAAGTGTTTCTGACATCGAGGTTTTCTCCGTCAACATCTGAAGCCAAGTTATGATTGAACACAACATCCTCAGTAGGGAATGGCAGAAGGAGATAACGTTTACCAGTATCCTTATCTGTTTTCATAATAGAAACAGGATTAGGTGCAGATGTATCTGCATCGTATCGCATATTTTCTGTAATTGTCCAGTTTCCTGTCTCATAATACTCCTCATAAAGACCACCTATGTTATAATAGGTATTACGTTTCTGGTGTGAGAGCTCATTAATCACGAAATCAGGATCGTAGTAAGAAACACGTACAAAATCATACCAGCGGTCGCCTTCAAGGGCAAATTCCAATCGGCGTTCTTTCCATACGTCTTCCCAAGAAACAGACTGAGGATATTGAGCGGAAGGAACAGCTCTGTGATGCACTGCATAGAATTTGTCGAGAACATCAGCATCAGAAGAAGTGGCTCTTGAAGCTCCCAACTTAGCCTCCACATAAATCAAATAAACGTCGGACAGTCTGAGCAGATGAGTTGCAAGCGAGTTGGCCATATATGCAGGTGAATGCCCAACAGCCTTGACATGGTCGTTTGTGTTTCCATAAAGATGTTTCACACAGTTAGCTCCAGTGGCAGCACGAAGCTCACCTGGTGCAGCTTTATTGTATGTTGTGTTGAACATAAAGTCAAGATAGCTGAATCCAGTCTTGTTGCCACCATAGGTTTTGTCTGTCCACATATAATCGTATGTGAATCCCGGAAGCATCATGGTTGCTTTCAGTCGTGTGTCCACATTATTTATCCAGGCATCCGGTGTCTGCTCTACCAATTTGATTCCAAAAGCCTCTTGAAGGTCGACAGAAGGATTGGTCCAGTCGCCCCAGTCATCACCGAACTCATCGGTTCCAGTCATACCAAGGTCACACTGAAGTGAATTTTGAGCTGTCCAGACATTTCCCTCAGAACTCCATCTCCATGCTATAAGACTCTCGCTGTTAACATTATTAACCAGTTTAAAGTTATCAGCATAGTCAGGAAGAAGTTCATATCCTGAATTGTCAATCACATCCTTCGCATATTTAGCAGCGTTTTCAAGATCTTGAGCGTTCAAGGTGCCAGAAACACCAGCCTTTGCCAAATACACCTTTGCAAGAAGCGCTTCAGCTCCATAGTAGTCGATACGTCCGGTTGTAGATTTGACCTGTGGCATAATCTCCATAGCCTTTTCCAATGTCATGATAATGTATTCATAGACATCAGCTCTTTTGATTTTCTTGGCTTCATTGTAGTCACCTGCTGCCAAAGCTTGTGTATTGTCATGTACAATAGGAATATCTCCAAACGTACGTACAAGATAGAAATATGCCATGGCTTTCCAAACCAGACATTCACCCATACACTGGTTTCTTACACTTTCCGTGATGGATGACGGGGCATTCTTTATACTATTATAAACAGTGTTTGAATGAGCTATAACAGACCAGAAAGAGCAAGACATATTAACGAGGTCCTGGTCAGTACCATTGACGGTGAAATCAAGATAAGGACTTTGGCCCATATAAAGGTTTCCAGAGAGCACCTCACCCACCTTGAAATATCCACGCTGGAAATCGTACCAAGGTGAAGAGTAGAGATAATAAACACCAGCGTTTACTTGTGCATCTGTCTGGTAGTAATTATTCTCGTTGTAAGCATCTTCATTCGGTCTGTCGAGGAAGTCATCGCATGCGGTGAATCCAAGAGTAAAGAATGCCGCCAAGATGCCATATTTAAACATATTCAGTTTCATAAAAAATCCTTTCATTAGAGTTTAATCGGTTAAAGACAACTTAGAACGAAACATTCAGTCCGAATGAATAAGTAGTAGGTGAAGGATAACGACCGTTATCAAGTCCCATTACATTTACAGATGCGGTGCTGGTACCGATTTCCGGGTCATATCCATCATATCCAGTGATGGTCCAGAGATTCTGGATGTTAGCATATACTCTCAATGACTCCAGCTTGATTTTCTTCAGGAGGCTCTTCGGGAAAGTGTATCCCAAAGTGATGTTCTTGAGGCGTAGATACGAACCGTTTTCAATATAACGGTCACTGATAGCATCGTTGTCGTTAGGGTCATTGATTGAGAGACGAGGAAGAGACGAGTTGGCATTGTATACCTGAGTGTTGGAGATATCATCATACCAATTCCATACTAACACACCGTCACCACGGTCAACTCCGGCAGAATAATCCTTGTTAGGATCGATAGGCTGCAGGATGGTACGGTTCTTCACGTCGGTCAGCTGGTTAGTCCATGCGGAGTTCATATGAGTAAGCTTCATCTTCAGATAATTGAACACCTTGTTACCATATGATCCATTGATGAAGATGCTAAGGTCAAAGTTCTTATAGCGGAATGTGTTTGTCCATCCGAAAGTGAACTTAGGCATCGGCGAACCGATGTTGGTCTTATCGTTTTCGTTGATAACACCATCACCATTGATATCTTTATATTTGATATCTCCTACCCAAACGGTGGAATTCTTAGAGAAAACTCCATTAGTAGGATATTTAGCAGGCTTAGCAGAAGTCTCAATATCTTCCAAGCTGGTGTAAACACCGTCAGTCACATATCCATAGAAATTGTAGAGAGACTCTCCTACATTCGTCACACTGACTACGTCAGACCACTGTCCGTATCCGACGATTTGAGCAGAAGATGTTCCGGAAAGGGCAAGGAGCTTATTTCTGTTAAATGAAATCTGTGCCTCTGAATCCCATTCGAACTTACCAACAATCGGGTGAGTGGTGAGTGTGATTTCAAGTCCTCGGTTACGGATTTTACCATAGTTACCATAAGGTGCGGTAAGGGCAGAAGACTGGTTACCGCTTGTTCCCATATAAGAAGGGAGCTGGAGTCTCATCAACATGTCCTTAGACTCTTTGTTGTACCAGTCAATCGTCAATCCAAATCTGTTGTTGATAAATCCAAGGTCGAGACCAAGGTTCCATTGTTCCTGGCTCTCCCACTTCACTGATGTGTTTGCAATGTTGGTTGGTCGGTAGCTCATGCCAAGCGCAGTCTGCATACCACTAACGGTTACACCCCAGTTGTATCCACCGATGTTAGAGTTACCGGTCTGTCCCCAGCCTACACGGATTTTACCATTGCTGAGCCAATCGTCGGCGAAGTCCTTGATGAACTTCTCGTTGCTGAAACGCCAAGAACCGGCGAGAGAGTGGAATCCTGCCCAACGTTTCTTTGGTCCGAAGTTGGAACTACCATCATAACGATAGGTATATGTGGCATTGTAACGGTCATCGTAGCTGTAAGTCCATCGTGTGAAGAATGAAGCCATAGAACTCGTGCCGAAACCAGCCTCAATCGTAGGAGTTCCGTCACCCAATCTTGGGTTGTGCACTTCATTGGAAGGGAGATTGGTGTTGGAAATCCTCTGTGTGTCATATTTCGATTTCCATGCCTCTTGTCCAACCATTGCAGTCACGTTATGTTTTCCGAAAGAGTTGGAATAAGTGATATAGTTCTTGATTTGCCAGAATGTGCTTGAGAACTTATTGATGGCGCTCGAGTTGTTGTCACGGAACCAAGTACCGAGATCAATTGTAGGCTCCCAAGTCTCACCCTTACTTGAACTGATGTCATAACCCAACTCAGTGTGCCAAGTGAGGTGCTTAATAGGTGTCACATCGAAGAAGATGTTACCCGTAAGCTTGCGTCTGTTCAGTTTGATATCCTGCAGCATAGCCATGGCAATCGGGTTCGGGTTGGTGTATCCTTCCTGTGAAACGGAAGAATAAGAGCCGTCAATATTATAAATAGGTATATACGGCATCGTGGTGAGAGAATAGTTGATAAGTCCCTCGTCAGAGTCAGCCAGCTTCAAGTCATCATTGGTGTCAGTGAACGTGGCGTTAACTCCCATCTTCAACCATTTCTTGAGCTGAGCATCAATGTTAGCACGGAATGAGAGACGATCGAACTCAGAGCCGATGATAGTACCTTCCTGGTTCATGTAACCAGCAGATACATAATACTGAACAGCTTCCGTACCTCCTTGAGCTGAAATCTGATGTGAGTGCTGGAGAGCGGTCTGGAACACAGCATCCTGCCAGTTAGTACCTTTCCCAAGAATAGAAGGGTCCGCCAGGTAAGCATTAGGCTGCAGCTCACCCACGTCAACAAAATCGTTATAATACTGTGCGTATTCGCGCAGATTCATCATGTCAAGACGTTTGGACTGCCGGTTGATAGCCAACATACCATTGTATGAGAATTTGGCATCGCCAGCCTTACCGTGTCTTGTTGTGATGAGAACTACACCATTTGCACCCTGTGCACCATAGATGGCAGTAGCAGAGGCATCCTTCAAGATTTCCATGCTGACGATATCAGCCGGGTCTATTGTAGACAGCGGTGAAATTGTGGAAATCGCACCATTTCCAAGCGCGTCTCCCAGTCCGAATTGAGCACCACTTTGTCCTTGACTTTGTACGATGACACCATCGATAACGTAGAGCGGTTCCGCGTTGGCATTGATAGTGGCCGTACCACGCACACGAATGGAAGAAGAAGTACCCGGCGCACCAGAGGTGTTGACAGCAGTCACACCGGCAGCACGTCCTTGTAGAGACTGATCGAGTGAAGTGATGATAGAACCCTGGATAGCCTTTTCACCGAGTGTAACAGATGCTCCGGAGATATCACTTCTCTTCATCGTACCATATCCCACAACTACTACTTCATCGAGCGACTTAGTGTCTTCTTCAAGGACGATGTTAAGCGTTTGTGAGCTGTTACCTACCTTCACCTCTCTCGTTACATATCCGAGATACGAGATGACGAGCGTTGCTCCCGGCTGCACATTAATGGTGAAGTTACCGTTCATGTCAGTCATGACGCCATTAGAAGGATTAGCCTTCTCTTTGACTGTCGCTCCGATGAGCGGCTCATTAGCATCACTGACGGTACCCGTCACCTTAATAGTAGCCTGAACATTCTCAACAGAATTGACGCCAAATTCCTCTTGTGCAGCCCATGTTGTGACAGGCATCACACAAGCAAGGAAAATGAGCATCGCTTTACCGTAGTTCAAATTCATAAAGCTTGTTTTTAAGGTTAATTAAATTAGTTAATATTTAGTTATTCAAACATTGTCACGATTAGCCATCTAGCGAATAAAAAATGCAAAAATCTCTACAAAATTCTTTAGTATTCCTCAAAAATCCCGTTAGTCAGATTATTTCCAGTGCAAATTTATTTTAAAAAGTGCAGAAGCAATGACTTTATTTTAACTAAAATTTAGTTTATGGTATTATGTCTGTCAGTTAACCGATGCAAATTTAATAATTAATTTGATAAAAGACGAAAAAAAGCTAAAAAAAATAAAAAAGTTTGTGAATTAACTGAATTTTAACATAGCAAAAGATGTGTTGATAAATATTGTAGCGCAATTGCACATTTTTGGTTTCTATTCACATTCCGCTAACCATTGAAACGTGTTCACTGATTTGTTAATGTTTACAAAAAAATCATATATGTGGTTGAAAAATCGTAACTTTGCAAAAATAATAAAAAAATGTATTCGTTATTATGTACGAAAACATCAAAAAATCACTATTCATGAAACGATCTTTTGTAATTATATTCCTATCCCTTTTCTGCTATATTACTTATGCCCAGCCAGAGAATGGCAACCCGACAAATGAGGAAGGAAAAAAACTGGCCATAGAAGGTCTGAAATACTACAACGGGCGTGTAGTGGCAAAAAACGTCCAGACAGCCGCAGATTTCTTTAACCGCAGCGCAGCCTATGGTGACATGGTAGGCGAATATTTCTTAGGTTTATGCTATTACAATGGTGAAGGCGTTCCCCAGAATTACGCAGAAGCATTCAAATGGTATGGTAAATCCGCTTCTCAGGGTTGTGCTCAGGCATTGTGCGAATTAGGCTATTGCTATTATATGGGCCAAGGTGTGTCATCAGACGCCCATAAGGCATTTGAACTATATGAACAATCCGCCAACAAAGGCTATGCCAAAGCACAATATTATTTAGGAGACTGCTATTTCAATGGCGAGGGAGTAGATGCTGATGAGTCCAAAGCTCGTTTCTGGTACCATAAAGCAGCCGACCAAGGCAATGAAGACGCCAAAGAAGCACTTGTGCGTCTATTGGAAGAATAACCAATAAATTCAAATTTAAAGTATTTCCGATATTAAGATTCACATTCCTGTTATATCACGAAACAGACTTCCATAAATCAATATGATAATTCTCAGAAGGACAATAGCTCTCACGCTTTTATTATTCTATTGGTTGAACTCACTCTGCCAAGATGCTGTATCCCTAAACAATATGGGAATGAAATATTTGTTCGGTGAAGGCGTAACGAGAAACCTGACAGAGGCTTTTCGTCTGTTTGAACGTGCCGCCAATATGGGATATGTTTTGGCAGAAAACAATTTAGCAAATTGCTATTATAATGGAGATGGTGTAAACAAAGACCTTTCCCAAGCCGTATATTGGTATGAGCGCGCTGCCAACAAAGGGAACGCTACTGCCCAGTGCAGCCTTGGTGAATGTTATTATTCCGGTTATGGTGTAGGCAAAGACCCCTCCCGTGCCGTCTATTGGTTAGAGAAATCAGCAAGTCAAGGTTATCCCCGTGGATTATTTGTATTAAGCGTATGCTACAACAAAGGCCATGGCGTAGTAAAGGACTCCCGCCGTGCCTTATCGCTTTTGGAGCGTTCAGCAAAGCAAGGTCTTCCCGTAGCCCAATATGAGTTAGGCAATTGTTATGTGCATGGATATGGTGTTGACTTAGACGTAGAACGTGCCCAATATTGGTGGAAAAGAGCGGCAGACCAAGGATTTACAAAAGCGCAGGAAGCTCTGAGCCGTTAAAGAAACATCTTACACCATTTTTCAAATCGTTTAACTGAATCATCCCCAAATTTTCGAAGGGACATTTTAACTTGTTCCACAGACTTTTCCTGATTGAGTTTTGTTTTTGAGAAGAATTTGTCCGCAAAGCAGATAATTTGTTCCTCAATGGTTTCAGGAACGAGATCCATGTGAGGCAGTGGCAAGTTTTGCTCAATAATTTCATTTGCAGGCAGCCCTGTTCCTGTATGTCTGGAACAAACTCTGGCATATTGCCCAAGTCCCTCAGCATTGACTATTTCTGCGCCTAAGATACCATGTCGAATATAAGGCTCGTTACCAAAGCAAAAAATAGAAGGTGCATTTGTCTTTACAATGCCAATATCGTGTAGCAAAGCCGCTTCCTCAACAAAATCCCGGTCAGCGTTCAGTTCCAGATGTTGATCAACAATCATTAAGGCTTTTTTAGCCACATCCTCTGAATGAACCAGAAGAATATTCCGCAGAGCTGAATTGTCGGAATAGTATTTATCAATCAGGGCATAGATTTGCCTTAGGCGATTACTCATGTATCAAAGCTGAAATAAAAGTTTAACGTAGAAAAAGAGTGAGGAAACAGCCACTTTGATGGATTAAAAATCCTTGCATAAAGTACTGTTTATTCAAAAAGAGCTATCAAAATAGCTACTCCACATATAGCACCAGTCCCTTAAGATATTCTCCTTCAGGATGAAAAATGTTTATTGGATGATCGGCCGGCTGATGGAGTTGATAGAGAATCCTCACTTTCTTCCCTGCACGAGCAGCAGCCGAGAAAACAGCGGTCCTGAAGGCATCCTTAGATATAGCCTGTGAACAACTGAATGTGAAGATTATCCCTCCTGGCAAAAGTTTTTCCATCGCCTTCTGATTGAGTCTTGTATACCCCTTCATGGCATTTTTCACTGCATCCTTATGCTTGGCGAAAGCCGGAGGGTCAAGAATAATCAAGTCATATTGACCAACCTCGGTTTCATCGAGGAACTTGAATGCATCCATGGCAAAAGCTTTATGTCGGTCGTCTTCAGGAAAATTCAGTCGCACATTCTGATTTGTGATATCGATAGCCTTTTGTGATGAGTCAACAGAATGAACAAGTTTTGCTCCTCCTCTCATGGCATAAAACGAGAATCCTCCTGTGTAGCAGAACATATTAAGGACATTTCGTCCATTTGCAAATTGCTCAAGCAATCGCCTGTTCTCTCTTTGGTCGACAAAAAAACCAGTTTTTTGTCCCTTGAGCCAGTCAACATGAAACTTAAGTCCATATTCAATGGCGATGTCATTTTTATCTCCACCTATAAGGAACCCATTTTCCTGTCCCAGTTCTGCTTTGTAAGGAAGAGTGGTCTCGGATTTGTAGTAAACATTCTGTATATTATCGCCCATCACCTGCAACAGAGCATTTGCAATCATCATACGGTCGGCATGCATTCCAACCGAATGAGCCTGCATGACAGCCGTTTTTCCATACACATCAATTACAAGTCCCGGAAGATTATCTCCTTCTCCATGTACAAGTCGATATGTATTGTTATACAGAACGTCGTCTGTTGAATTGTGACTTAAAAGTCCCGCAGCCCTTCTTGCATCCAACGCCGCGTACAAACGCTGTCGATAGAAACTCTCGTCAATCGGCACATCCTCATAAGAAAGAATCCTGACCATGATACTACCGATTTGGAAATGCCCAATAGCCATGAACTTGAAATCAAGTCCTGATTCATGTTCCTTTGGAACAGCAGCATAAACCTTAACGACTTCACCTTCTTCAGGTTGCTCGGAGAAATGGTGAATAGCCCCTGAGAAAATCCAAGGATGAAAGCGATTAAGAGACTCCTCTTTGCCTTTTCTTAAAAATGCCTGTTTCATGACGCAACTTCAGTTTGAACATTTACAGTTTGAAGAATATAATTGTGAGTTTCCAGTAGTTCCATGACTTTTTCATAAATACAAATGCAAGCATATGCATCCAAAGCAGCATATTTCTTTTGTTTGTCGTCGAGATTTTCCGTATTCCAATTGGAAAGTTGTTTGGTTTTGGAAATCTTCATTCCGAAGAGGTTAGCGTAAATCTTTTGAAGACTCATATCCTCAATACCAATTTTTTTGACAAGATTCTGCACATCAACGAAATCTCCCGGTTTGAATTTTCTTCTTTGCAGCAAAGCCCTCATATCATCAGAAAGAGACAATCCAACTTTCGTGATCTTCTCATCCTCAAGTAATTTAACAATATCATCTGTAATACCCGTTGAGTTGAGTTGAAACAAGAATGCAACATCATGAGTTGCGACCTGCAACAGTGCGACTTTATTCGTTTTTCCTTTCTTGAAGGACGGTTTTGTTTCAGTGTCAAATCCGAGAATATGTTGTTGCAGTAAATAATTGACAGCTTTTTTCACATCAGAAATGCGCTTAATGACAACTATCTTTCCTTTGAACACCTCAATAGGAAGAGTGGCAAGTATAGCTTTATCAAATCTTTGCTGAATTACTTGTTGTGTCATTGCTCATCCTCCTCTAATTGAAATTTCAGTTCATGCAAAGGTCTCATCACATTGACAAGTCTTTGTCCCCAATAGAACTTGAAGTTGTCCTTGCAAACAGCAATGGCCTCATTTATGATATCGTCAACCGCTTCCATCTTATAAACCATAACAAAATTTTTCAAGTCTTGATAAATATCAGCCAGATTCTCACTGATGGTAGCAAGAATGGGTTTATCGCTATATTTCATATCTTCAACGAAAACATCGAGATAATCATCGTGTTGCCCTAACTTAGCTGCGATATTGTTTCTTACAATATCATAATTTTCTTCCGTAACAAATTCTTCAACACCAATAAAACCGTCAGAATCGAAATCTGCCATCAAATCCGCTTTGAGATATAGCAGAGGCAGGATTTTTGTGATTTTGCTAATAAAATCCTTTTGAGAATACTGGATGGTATTTTCAAGAGTGACACAAAACTCCATAGCAACGGTCAAGAACTCAAGAATATTCTTGTCGTAATTTAAATTATTTTGTTTCATAATGCAAAGTTACAAAAAAAAGGATAATAGAGCACACATAAAATGGAATAAAGCATAGATTTAATAATTTTTCTATAAAAATTGAAGTTTATGCGATAAAAAGTGTTATATTTGCAAATTATTAATGTAGTTATGACAATTAACTAACTATTAAAAAAATATTCAAATTACTATGTTTTCTAAACAGACGTATATAGAGCGGCGTAAGCGGCTTAGTGAATTAGTGGGTAGTGGACTGATTGTTCTGATGGGTAATAATGACGCCTCATGCAATTATCCCGCCAATGTTTATAAATTCCGTCAGGACAGTAGTTTCCTCTATTATTTCGGCCAGGAACGGGAGGGGCTTGCTGGAGTAATAGATATCGACAACCAGCAAGAATACCTGTTTGGCGATGACATTGACATCGACGACATCATTTGGACCGGCTATGTTCCCTCGGTCAAAGACTTAGGCGAAGAAGTTGGCGTAACAAATAGCGGCAGCATGGCAGATTTTGCCCAAAAGCTCCAGTCGGCCAAACAAAGCGGTCAAGCCATCCACTTCCCCCCCCCATACCGTAATGATATTAAAATCCGCTTAGGCGACATACTTGGCCTTCATCCATTGGCTCTTCAGGAGGCCAGCAGCCTGAAGTTAATCAAAGCCATTGTGTCGATGCGCGCCATCAAGACCGATGAGGAGGTGGCTGAGATAGAGAAGGCATTATCTGTAGGTTATGAGATGCATACCACGGCAATGAAGCTTTGCAAGCCCGGTGTGACAGAAAAATACGTGGCAGGCATACTTGAAGGTGTTGCTCATTCCAAGGGCTTTATGACTTCTTTTCCTACTATCTTGTCAATGCATGGCGAGATTCAGCATGGTTATCCATCCACACGTCCGATGGAAGCCGGCCGTCTGATGCTATGCGACTGCGGAGCTGAGAGTTTTGGGCATTACGCCTCGGACAACACCCGTGTCACTCCGATATCAGGTAAGTTCACCCCTCAGCAGTTAGACATCTACCAGATTGTGGAAGCTTGTCACGACCATGCAATAGAAATAGCAAAACCCGGCATAAAATGGTATGATGTTCATATGTCGGTGGCACGATTGATGACCGAGATGCTTCAACAGATAGGTTTGATGAAAGGTGATATTGACGAGTCGGTTGCGGCTGGTGCTCACGCGATGTTCTTCCCTCACGGTTTAGGTCATATGATGGGTATGGATGTCCATGACATGGAGAATCTTGGGCAGATTTATGTTGGTTTTGACGACGAAGTTCGTCCATCCACCCAGTTCGGCACAAACTGCCTACGCTGTGGCCGGCGTCTGCAACCAGGCTTTGTGATGACAGACGAGCCAGGCATCTATTTCATACCCCACCTTATTGACTTATGGGAGTCCCAAAGCATGCATAAAGACTTCATCTGCTATGACAAATTAGGTGCTTTCAGAGAGTTTGGCGGTGTTCGACTTGAGGATGACCTTCTGATAACCGAGACCGGAAACCGAGTACTTGGTGAGAAGATTATACCATATCACCCCAAAGATGTGGAGGAATTTATCAATAACAGAAATTAACAAAACGCATGAAGAAAACTCTTATATTGGGATTATCGTTGCTTGGATGCGTCAACACTTATTCTCAAAGCAATATCCGAGGCTTTGAATTTACGACTATCAAAGAAAATCCGATAACGTCGATAAAAGACCAACACCGTTCCGGCACCTGCTGGTGTCATTCCAGTTTAGGCTATTTTGAGGCAGAATTGCTTCGCCAAGGCAAGGGTGAATACGACCTTTGTGAAAGTTATGTGATTCACAAGACTTACGAGGACAGAGCAAGGGCAAGTGTGCGTCTGCATGGCGATATCGCATTCCTCCAGGGAGGCAAGTTTTCAGATGTAGTTTACTGCCTGAAACACTATGGTATAGCGCCACAGAGCGCGATGCCGGCACCTGGGTCGCTATATGGTGACAGCCTTTTGAATTTCAACGAGTTCTTCCCATTAGCCCAAGGTTATGTTGATGGTATTGCCAAAGGGAAGCAGAAACAATTAAGTCCAACATGGTTTAAAGGTCTGACATCAATTCTCGACACTTATCTTGGTGAGGTCCCAGAACAGTTTGAATATAACGGAACGACTTATACACCCTCCAGCTTCCGCGACATGCTGGGGCTGAATATGGATGATTATGTGCCATTGACTTCATACAGCCATCACCCTTTCTACGAGCCGTTTATCCTTGAGATCCAGGACAACTGGCGTTGGGAAAAATGCTATAACATCCCGATTGACGAACTG
>OCTX012284547.1_pt1 | contig 33914 bp, 27 predicted proteins | sample 1539691 | NCBI WGS metagenome assembly OCTX01 (sample SAMN02144231, study PRJEB22623) | gut metagenome | biome: sheep rumen | host: Ovis aries | place: New Zealand
GGCTATTTCTTTGGTAGGCATGTAGGCGTTGATGCACGTAAAGGGGAAATAGAGGAGGTCTTGGATGGTACGCTCCTTTACGTCGATGTGCGTAGGAATGGCAGGCGTATTCTGAGCCTGTGACATTGCCAGCAGGAGTGGCATAAACAGGAATAATGGGATTAATTTGAGGGACTTCATATCTGGTGACAGTTTAAATTGTAATCTAGGGGTATTTGGGTCATTTTCGGCGGTGCCTCGCGCTGGGGCCAGGACCTGACGAGAAAGTCGCGAGCGACTTTACGTCAGTGCCAGGCCCCAGTGCGAGGCGACTTTGCGGCGAGGGCAGACCCCAGCGAGAGGCGGCGGCGCAGCGCGAGGCGCCTATTTGCGGGGGAGGAGGAGGTTCAAGAGGACACCGATGACTGCGGAGAGGCCGATGCCGCTGATGGAGAAGGTGCCGAAGGTGAGGACGGCACCGCCGATGCCCATCGTGAGGGTGACGGAAACGATGATGATGTTACGCGTCTGGTTCAGGTCTACCTTGTGGTTGATGAGGTTCTGAACACCCACGGAGGCAATGGAGCCGAAGAGCAGCAGCATGATGCCACCGAGTACGGCTGAGGGGATGCTCTGCAGCAGGGCCGAGAGTTTGCCGATGACGGAGAACACAATGGCTGTGCCTGCGGCGATGCGGATGACCTGGGGATGGGTGACGCGCGTGATCTGCATGGCGCCGGTCACTTCGCTATAGGTGGTGACGGGAGGGCCGCCCACGAAGGAGGCAAAGAGGCAGGCGAGACCGTCGCCCAGCATCGTGCGATGGAGTCCGGGATCCTTCACAAAGTCTTTCTCGGCCACTGCGCCAACGACATAGACGTCGCCGATATGCTCGATGACGGGGGCGATGGCCACAGGGATCATGAAGACGAAGGGCTCCCAGGCGAACTGCGGCAGCTGGAAGTGGACGATCATCGGGGGCAGGGCAAACCAGGGGGCCGTGGCTACGGCAGAGAGGTCGACAAGGCCCAAGCAGAGGGCAACGACATAGCCGACGACAATGCCGATGACAACGGGCACCAGTTTGACAAGGCCGCGACCGAACACGAGCACGAGGATGGCGCTGATGAGCGAGATGAAGGCCAAGAGCCAGTTCTCCTTAGCCATATTGACGGCTGCAGGCGAGAGCGAGAGGCCGATAAGGATGATCACAGGGCCGATGACAACGGGCGGGAACAGCGTGTCGAGCAGCTTGCGCCCCTGCCACTTGATGAGGGCCGACATGAGGAAGTAGACCAGTGCGACGCCCGCGATGCCGGCGATGGTGCCCGGCATGCCCCACTGCTGGGAGGCAGAGATAATCGGTGCGATGAAGGCGAAGCTGCTGCCAAGGAAGATGGGCACCTGGCCCTTGGTGACCAGATGGAAGAGGAACGTGCCGATACCGGCGGTAAAGAGCGCGGTAGCGGGATCGAGGCCGACAAGCAGCGGCACCAGTACCGTGGAGCCGAAGGCTACGAAGAGGAACTGGATGCCGACGATGGTCTTGCGAGAGGCGGAGAGTTCTTGTGTCATAACCCGGGATTTAGAAGTTCCACTTAACGGCTAGCGTCGGATTGATGAAGAAGGTCTTGTCATCGTAGAGGTTGTAGATGAAATTGTTGCTGATCTCAATCTCGGAACCTACGCTGAAATGGGGCGTGAAGTTGTACCAGAACTGAGGTTCGGTGAGGATGACGAGCTGTCCGTGGCCATTAGCCTTCTCACCGCGCCAGAAATCGATGAAGCCGGAGAAGGTACACTTGTTCTGGGCGAAGTTAAGGCCCCACACACCTGTGAGCTGGGCACTGTTGTAGGCACGGGAGTAGTCGTAGCTCTTGAAATAACGCTTATAGAGCAACTGTACAGACCAAGTCTTGGAGAAGTCGGCACTGTGACCGTTATAGGCAGCACCGAGCAGCGCGGCCTGCTGGAAGCTGCCAGCGGCCTCACTCAGTCCACCGTCATACTCCACATGGGCGGCGAAGGGCGAACCGCTGCCGAAGCTGAACTCACGGGAGATCTCGGTGTAGGCACTCTTGAAGAACTTGCGGCTGAGGTCGAGGTCGACGAAATAGTACCACGAACCCCACTTGTCGGCCTTGAACTGTTCGAGGGTGATGGTGACTTTCTGGCGGCCTGCTTCCTGATCAGGATAGATGTTACGGCCGAAGTCGTAGTGTAACTGGATGTTCTGAGCATTGACGGAGAGGGCTGCTACAGCCATCAGCGCCATCATAAAAATCTTCTTCATATTGTCATTATACTAATGGTTAATCTGTTTGATATTCACACTCCCCTACACCATGTACTTCAGCACGAAGAAGGCTGCGAGGATATACATCACGACTGAGAGCTCCTTATAGCGGCCAGTGCAGAGCTTCACGAAAACGTAAGCAAGCAGACCCATCACGATACCCTCGGAGATACTGGCCGTGAACGGCATCATGAGAATCGTGACCAGGCTAGGCATGGCCTCGGTGAAGTCGATGAAGTCGATGTGGACGATGGAGCGCAGCATCATGACACCCACCAGGAAGAGCGCGCTCGTGGTGGCTGCGGAGGGAATCATCAGGAAGATGGGCGAGAAAAACAGCGACACGAGGAACAGCAGTCCCACCGTGAAGGAGGTGAGACCTGTGCGCCCGCCTTCAAGGATACCCGTGGTACTCTCGACATAGGTGGTAACGGTAGAGGTACCGCAGAGGGCACCAATGGTGGTTCCCACGGCATCGGCCATCAGGGCCTTGTTCAGGTTGTGGATACGTCCCGTTTTAGGATCGGCCATTCCAGCACCTGTGGCAGCGCCAATGAGGGTGCCGAGGGTATCAAAGAGGTCCATGAAGAGCAGGGTGAACACGACGATGATATAGTCGATATCGAGATTCAAAAACCGCGAGAAGTCGATATGGAAGGCGATGGGCTCGATGGAGTGAGGCATGCTGAGGATGGTGAAATTCTCGGGAATCTGCGTCACACCAAAGGGAATGCCGACGATGGTCATGATCAGGATGGTATAGAAGAGGGCACCGCGCACCTTGAGTGCCAGGAGGATGGAACCCAGAATGATGCCGCCCACGGCAATCAGCGTCGTGGCATTCCAAGGGCCGAGGGCAGTCATCGTGGCATCGTTGGCTACGATGATACCGCCATTCTTCAGGCCGATGTAGGCGATGAAGAGACCAATACCCACGGAGATGGAGTAACGCAGATTGATCGGGATGGCCTTGACAATAGCCTCGCGCACGCGAAATAAAGTAAGTACGATGAACACGACACCCTCTACCAATACGGCGGCAAGCGCCTGCTGCCACGTATAGCCCATCACGAGCACAAGGGTGTAGGCGAAGAAGGCATTGATACCCATACCTGATGCCAGTGCGAAAGGCATCTTTGCGTAGAAGGCCATCACCATGGTAGCAATGGCAGCTGCAATTACAGTAGCAGAGAATACGGCACCTTTGTCCATACCCGTTTCACAAAGGATAAGGGGGTTCACCGCCAGGATGTAAGACATGGTCAGAAAGGTGGTGAGACCTGCAAGCATCTCCACCTTCACAGAATGTTTTGCCGGATCATAGCCCAACAATGTCAGAAATTTGTTCATAGTGATTGATTATTATTTAATAATGAAACGATTAGTCGGGCAGCTTCATCTGGGGCACACTGGTCACCCAGACGCCGGCGCACCTCCTGATAGCCTGCGAGCATCGCCTCGCGGGCTGGTCCTGAGAGGATCTTGCCGAGTTCCATACGGATATTTGCCACGGAGAAGGTATCGGCCACGAGTTCGGTGACCACCTCGCGATCGGCGATGAGGTTCACCAGCGACACGTATTTCACATTCAGCAGCCAGCGCTTCAGCCTGCCTATCAGCCAGGGAAGAGGTGTCTCGTAGCACACCACCTGGGGCACGCCGAAGAGGGCTGTCTCGAGGGTGGCCGTGCCACTGGTAACCAAGGCGGCATGGGCCTGGGAGAGCAGACGGTAGGTCTGGTTGTAGACGATCTCCACCGCCGTATCTTTGATATAAGGCGCATAATAGTCGGCCTCGATGGAGGGGGCTCCAGCGAGCACCACCTGATAATCCTGCATATAGGGGCGCACGGCCTCAATCATGGCAGGCAGATTGTCCTTGATCTCCTGTTTGCGGCTGCCTGCCAACAGGGCGATCACGGGGCGCGCCGCCGGGGCTGGTGCAGGATGGTCTGCGAGATACTGGCGCACCTCATCGGCCGTGGGGTTACCCACGTAATGGATGGGGTAATGGTGCTTCTTCTCGAAGAAATCGACCTCGAAGGGCAGAATCGAGAAGAGCTCGTCGACATCGCGGCGGATATTCTTGATGCGGTACTCCTTCCACGCCCATATCTTCGGAGAGATATAGTAGTAGACGGGTATGTTTGTCCGTGATTTTACGAATTTGGCGATGTCGAGATTGAAGCCTGGATAGTCGACAAGTATCACGCAGTCAGGCTGCCATCCCTGGATATCCTCTTTGCACATCTTCATGTTGCGGAGAATGGTTCGCAGGTGGAGCAGCACGGGGATGAAGCCCATATAGGCGAGTTCGCGGTAATGGCGCACGCGGGTGCCGCCGACAGCCGCCATCAGGTCGCCGCCGAAGAAACGGAACTTAGCCGAAGCGTCAATATCTTTCAACGACTGCATCAGATGCGAGGCATGGAGGTCGCCCGAGGCTTCACCGGCTATCAGATAATACTTCATAGTTGCCAGGATTTGATTGTTTCTATGGCTGAGTAGGCCGTGACATCGATCTGCGTGGGTGTGATGGCCACGTAGCCATGCGCCAGCGCCCAGTTGTCGGTATCCTCGGCATCGGGCTCGTCGTTCTGATAGCGGCCCATCATCCACCAGTAGTCGTAGCCGCGGGGATGCCTGCGTTTCTCGACCTCATTATACCAGGTGCCCTTTGCCATGCGGCATACCTTCACGCCCTGATAGGATCCCTTGGGGAAATTCACGTTCAGACAGACACCCAGCGGGAGTCCTTCGCGCAGCACACGGCTGGTAATCTCGCGCACCAGGGAGCGCATGGGCTCGAAATCGGCGTCATCGGCATAGTCGCAGAGGGAATAGGCGACGGAGGGGATATACTTCATGCACCCTTCGAGCGTGACACCCATCGTACCACTATAATGGATGTTGACAGAGGCATTGTCGCCGTGATTGATGCCGCCGATGACCATATCGGGCTTTCGCGGCGCGAGTTCGGCCAAAGCCATCTTCACACAGTCGACGGGAGTGCCGTTGCACGACCATATCTCGACGCCTTCGCGCTTGGAGCGCAAGCGCAGCCGCAGAGGTTTGGTGGCAGAGAAGGCACAGGAGAAGCCGCTGCAGGCCTCTTCGGGGGCACAGACGAGGATGTCGCCCATGTCGGAAAGCATCTCCACGAGCGTGTTGATGCCCTTTGCCTGATAGCCGTCATCGTTGGAAATAAGGAGTAATGGTCGTTTAATTTCCATAAAATATCATCGTTTTGCGTGCAAAAGTACGAAAAAAGGTTTAAATGAATGGCTTTCTCGACGAAAATATGTAACTTTGTGGCCAAATTTCTCATTTTTAGTAAGATTTAAATAGATACAAATGGGTAAGATCATTGCTTTAGCAAACCAAAAAGGTGGTGTCGGAAAGACCACTACGACAATTAACCTTGCAGCATCGCTCGCCACGCTCGAGAAGAACGTACTCGTCGTCGATGCCGATCCGCAGGCCAACGCTTCGAGCGGTCTGGGCGTGGATATCACAGAAGTGGAATGCTCCATATACGAATGCATCATCAATCAGACTGACGTCCATGAAGCCATCTACACCACCGACATCGAGGGGCTCGACATTATCCCCAGCCATATCGACCTGGTGGGTGCCGAGATCGAGATGCTGAACCTGAACGACAGGGAGAAGATCCTGAAGAAACTGCTGGATCCCATCCGCGAGGAATATGACTACATACTCATCGACTGCTCGCCGTCGCTGGGACTCATCACCGTGAATGCCCTGACGGCCGCCGACTCCGTGATTATCCCCGTGCAGTGCGAATATTTCGCGCTGGAGGGTATCAGCAAACTGTTGAACACCATCAAGATCATCAAGAACAAACTGAACCCAAAGTTGGAGATCGAGGGATTCCTGCTGACGATGTACGATTCGCGCCTGCGCCTGGCTAACCAAATCTACGACGAGGTGAAGCGCCACTTCCAGGAACTGGTGTTCAAGACGGTCATCCAGCGTAACGTGAAGCTGTCGGAGAGCCCGAGTCACGGTTTGCCCGTCATCCTTTACGATGCAGACTCTACGGGCAGCAAGAACCATCTGGCACTGGCCAAGGAAATCATCTATAAGAACAACAAAAAATAAACTATGGCTGTCAAGAAGAAATACGACCGTAATGTCCTTGGTCGCGGTTTGGACAATATCGGCACGGGCAAGGGCCGTGGGCTCGATGCGCTCATCGATACGGGCGACATCCACACCCAGGGCACTTCCAATCTGAATGAAATCCCCATCAGCCTCATCGATGCGAATCCGAATCAGCCACGACATGAGTTTGACGAATACGCGCTGAACGAACTGGCTGCCAGCATCCGTGAGATAGGCATCATCACCCCCATCACCCTGCGGCAGATGGCTGACGGCAGGTTCCAGATCATCGCCGGAGAGCGCCGCTGGCGCGCTGCACAGATCGCAGGACTGTCATCGCTCCCTGCCTATATCCGCACCGCAGAGGACGAGCACGTCATGGAGATGGCGCTGGCAGAGAATATCCAGCGTGAGGACCTGAATGCCATAGAGATCGCCCTCGCCTACCAGCACCTCTCGGAGCTGACGGGCATGACGCAGGACAAGATCTCGGCGAAGGTGGGCAAGAGCCGCACCTCGATCACGAACTACCTGCGACTCCTGAAGTTGCCCGCACAGATACAGATGGCCTTGAAGAACAAGGAGATCGACATGGGTCACGCCCGTGCGCTGCTCTCCATCGAGAGTCCTTCGGCTCAGCTGAAACTGTTCAAGGACGTGCAGAAGAACGGCTACTCCGTGAGAAAGGTGGAGGAGATGGTGCAGATGCTGAAGCGCGGCGAGACGCTGCAGGAAGTGCGGAAAAAGGTGCCGCCCTCGACGCAACTGCCGCTGGAATACAGCATCCTGAGAGACCGTATGAGTGAACTCTTCAACGTGAAGGTCAAGATGACGTGCAGCCCTGAAAACAGGGGTAAGATCACCATTCCCTTCGATAGCGACGAGGAGTTGGAACACATTATTGAAATATTCGACAAACTAAAGAAAAAAGGTTGAGACACACGATTATAAAGACACTCCTTTGCCTCTGTATGCTGACGTTGGGCGCCCTGCGGCTTTCAGCGCAGAATGATTTTGGGCTCGACAGCATCAAGATTGACAAGGCCGTGCTCGACAGTATCGGCATCGACAAGGCCATGCTCGACAGCATCAAGATCGACAAGGCCATGCTCGACAGCATCGGGCTCGACAATGCCAAGATCGACAGCGTCGTCAAGCAAGGGCTCGCCATCATCTCGGATACACTAGCCAAGCCACAGCCCAAGCCGAAGAAAGACTGGAACACCTGGCGCCCTGATCCGAAGCGGGCACTCTGGCTGGCACTCGTCATACCTGGCGGAGGACAGATCTACAACCGCAAATACTGGAAACTGCCCATCATCTACGGCGGATTCATGGGATGTATCTACGCCATGTCGTGGAACAACTCCCAATACGTGGACTATTCGAAGGCTTATCACGACCTGACAGATAACGACCCTGCTACCCAGAGCTACAACGAGTTCCTGCACCTGGGCACACAAATCAGAGACCAGGACAAGAAGCACTACGAGGATATTTTCAAGAAACGTAAGGACAAGTTCCGCCGCTGGCGCGACCTGAGTTTCTTCGTGATGCTAGGCGTCTATGCCCTCTCCGTGATCGATGCCTACGTCGATGCCGAGCTATCAGTATTCGACATCTCCAAGGATCTGAGCCTGAAGGTGGAACCCACGATCATCAACAACCACTCGTCGGCGAAGGCATGGGACAGTTCGTCAGTAGGACTACAGTGTAGTCTGAATTTTTAGTCAACAATCACAATAACATATTTAATAAAGATGAAGAAATTATTGCTTATCCTCGCCGCGATGCTATTTACCGGAGCCATGCAGGCCCAGGTGGAAATCGACGACGTTGACGTAGAAAGCGAAGAAGAAGAAGAGGAAGAAACCACCGAGGTACGTGCCGAAGACGAAATCGATTTTACGGATAAGGACGGCAACGAGGAAATCATTGAGTTCCCCGCAGCCATGACCTATGATCTCGACAGCCTGATGAACCTCTATATGTCGAAGACTTATCTGGCTACACCCGGCGACTGCCAGATGACAAACGAGAATCCCGAGTACCCCAAAGAGGTGTATATCGAGCGACTGCAGCGCATCCCCTCCGTCATGGAACTGTCGTACAACGACATCGTGCAGCGTTTCATCGACCGTTATGCAGGCCGTCTGCGCTACTCCGTGAGTTATATGTTGGGCACGTTCAACTTCTATGTGCCTATCTTCGAGGAGGCGCTCGAGGCCTATCAGATTCCGCTGGAACTGAAATACCTGCCTGTCATCGAGTCGGCGCTGAACCCGAAAGCGGTGTCGCGCGTGGGTGCCGGCGGTCTCTGGCAGTTCATGCCGGCTACCGCCAAACAGTATGGTCTGACCATCAACTCGCTCGTCGATGAGCGCCGCGACCCCGTGAAAGCATCGTATGCCGCCGCCCATCTGCTGAAGGATCTCTACCAGATCTTCGGCGACTGGAACCTGGTGATCGCCGCCTACAACTGTGGGCCCCAGAACATCAAGAAGGCCATCCAGCGCCACAGGGCAGCGAAAGGGCGCACTGACGACGAGGCGATGACTGCCGAAGACAAGGACTACTGGCAGCTGTATCCCTATCTGCCCGCCGAGACGCGTGGTTACGTGCCTGCCTTCATCGCCGCCAACTATATCATGACATACTACTGCGAGCACAATATCTGTCCTATGCGCACGAAACTGCCGATGCAGACGGATACCGTCGTCGTGAACAAGAATATCCACCTCGGACAGATTGCCGGGGCTCTGAATATCGATATCGAACAGCTGCGCGCCCTGAACCCTGAATACCGCCACGACGTCGTGCCCGGCACCACCAAGCCATCGGCCATCAAGATGACCATCAGCGACATCAGCAATTTCATCGACCATCAGGACTCCGTGTTCAACTATCGCACCAGCGACTTCCTGACAAATCGTGCGGTGGTAGATGTCAACGACGATCTGCCTACCTTCTCCAGAAGCCGTCGCGGTGCGTATAGCCGCCGTAGTGGTCGCGGCAGCCGCAGCCAGCGGAATGCCCGTCTACGCAGAGGCCGCAACAGTGGCGGTGGCGGCGGAGGTACTTCAGTCACCATCAGAAAAGGACAGACACTCTCGGAGATTGCCAAGCGTAACGGCACGACCGTTGCCAAGCTGCGTAAGCTGAATGGCATCAAGGGAAATAATATCCAGGCTGGCAAGAAGCTGAAGGTTAGGTAAGTTTAAAAAATATAGAAGTCTATGGATGTAGAGGAACAAATCAACATTGAAGAACAGGATGATAAACTGATTAACGACGCGTTTCAGAAACTGTTAAACGACTATCTGGCTTCACGCCACAGAAAGAAAGTTGATCTTATCACGAAAGCCTTCAATTTCGCCCGTCAAGCCCACAAAGGTGTGCGCCGCTTGTCAGGCGAACCCTACATCATGCACCCCATCGCCGTAGCGCAGATTGCCTGTTCTGAGATAGGACTCGGCTCTACAAGTATCTGCTCGGCACTGCTCCACGACGTGGTGGAGGATACCGACTACACCGTAGAGGATATCCAGAACATCTTCGGCGCAAAGATAGCACAGATCGTCGACGGTCTGACGAAGATCTCGGGTGGTATCTTCGGTGAGCAGGCCTCAGCACAGGCAGAGAACTTCAAGAAACTGCTGCTGACGATGAGCGACGATATCCGCGTGATCCTCATTAAGATCTGCGACCGTCTGCACAACATGCGCACCCTCGATTCCCAGCCTGCCAACAAGCAGTACAAGATTGCAGGTGAGACACTCTATATCTACGCACCGCTGGCTAACCGCCTGGGACTGAACAAGATCAAGTCGGAACTCGAGAATCTCAGCTTCAAGTTCGAGCATCCTGATGACTTTGCTGCCATCGAAAAGAAGTTGCAGTCGACACAGATGTCGCGCGACGAACTGTTTACCCAGTTCACCAATCCCATCGAGGACGCGCTGAAGAAGATGGGTATCCAGTATGAGATCAAGGAACGTGTAAAAACCCCTTATTCTATCTGGAACAAGATGCAGAACAAGCACGTCACCTTCGAGGAAATCTACGACATCCTGGCCGTGCGCATCATCTTCACCCCACGCGTCAGGGAAGAGGAGGTCAACGAGTGCTTCAACATCTACGTGGCCATCTCGAAGATCTACAAGTCGCACCCCGATCGTCTGCGCGACTGGCTCTCCCACCCCAAGGCAAACGGCTATCAGGCACTCCACGTGACACTGATGTCGAAACAGGGCCGATGGATAGAGGTACAGATCCGCTCAGACCGTATGGACGAGATTGCGGAGCAGGGTTTCGCCGCCCACTGGAAATACAAGGACGGTATCGAAGGGGAATATACGGAGGACGAGAACGAGCTCAACGACTGGCTGCGCACCATCAAGGAGATCCTCGACGACCCACAGCCCGACGCCATGGACTTCCTCGACACCATCAAGCTGAACCTCTTCGCCTCGGAGATCTTCGTCTTCACCCCAAAGGGAGAGATCAAGACGATGCCAGCGGGATGTACCGCCCTCGACTTCGCCTTCTCCATCCACACCTTCCTCGGCAGCCACTGCATCGGAGCAAAGGTGAACCATAAGCTCGTGCCCCTGAGCCATAAGCTGAATAGCGGTGACCAGGTAGAGATCCTCACCTCGAAATCGCAGCACGTCAGTGCGGAGTGGATCAATTTTGTCTCCACCGCCAAGGCCAAGGCCAAGATTCAGGCCATCCTCAGGCGCGACAACCGTGAGGTGCAGCGGCAAGGCGAGGAGCTGCTCAACGCATTCCTGCAGAAAAACGGCTTCGAGCCGAGTCTGACAATCATTGACCAACTGGCAGAACTACACGACTACAGCAAGCGGCAGGAGTTTCTCCAGGCCATCGGCGAGAAGATCGTTTTGCTGGGCGATAAGGATATTGACAGGCTCAACGGCAAGACAGAGAACGACAATCACGTGGGATGGAGAAAGTACGTACCGTTTGTAGGCAGGAAGAAGAAGGAAGAGGCACCAAAGCAAGAACTCTTCATCGTGCCGGAAAAGTTTAATAAGAAAAAGCCCATCTATATCTCAGAAGAGAATATCAACCAGTATAAGTTCCCTGGCTGTTGTCACCCCATCCCTGGCGACGATTCGCTAGGCTATATCAACAACAAGAACCAGATAGAGATCCACAAACGCGCCTGTCCTGTGGCTGCCAAACTGAAGACAAGCTATGGCAACCGCATCATCGACATCAAGTGGGACATGCACAAGATCCTCTATTTCGAGGCCTCTATCCGCATCAGCGGCATCGACCGTGTGGGTATGCTCAACGAGATCACGCAGGTCATCTCATCACAGATGAACGTGAATATCCACAAGGTCACCATCACCTGCGAAGACGGTATCTTCGACGGCAGCATCGAACTGCGCGTCCACGACCGCGAGAACGTGCAGAGCATCGTGGATAACCTCAAGAAAATACCAGACCTGAAGGAGATTTCACAAATCATGTAACGCAAAATATGAAAAAACTACTCTTACTAATCTCACTCACCCTCTCGATGGCTGCACAGGCTGCGGGAAAATACGACAATCCAGATACCATCGTCGTCGCCCGCGACGGCACAGGCGAGTTCCGCACCATCGACGAAGCCATCGAGGTGTGTCGCGCCTTCATGGACTATCATAAGGTGATCTACGTCAAAAACGGCATCTACAAGGAGAAACTCATCATCCCCCAGTGGTTGCAGAACATTGAGATCTGCGGCGAGAGTGCCGAGAAGACCATCATCACCTACGACGACCATGCCAACGTCAGGGTCACACTCGGCACTGCTGAAGCGCGCACACAGCCTATGGGCACCTTCCGCACCTATACGCTGAAGATCGAGGCCAACGCCATCACCCTGAAGAACCTCACCATCGAGAACAACTCTGCACGCTTGGGACAGGCCGTGGCCCTGCATACCGAGGGTGACAGACTCGTGTTCATCAACTGCCGATTTATCGGCCATCAGGACACCATCTATACGGGAATGCCCGCCACACGGCTGTTCTTCAAAGACTGCTACATCTGCGGTACCACCGACTTTATCTTCGGCCCCTCCACGGCATGGTTTGAGAACTGCACCATCGAGAGCCTCATCAACAGTTACGTCACAGCCGCCTCCACCCCACAGGAGCAGGCTTACGGCTACATCTTCAACAACTGTCGTCTGACGGCTGCAGAGGGTGTGGACAAAGTCTATCTGGGTCGTCCCTGGCGCGACTATGGCTATACGCTCTTCATGAACTGTGAGCTCGGTGGGCATATCGTTCCCGAAGGCTGGCACCACTGGGAGCAGCACCGCGAACAGACGGCCCGCTATCTCGAATACAACAATCGTGGCCCCGGCGCCAATCCCAAAGCCCGCGTCCCCTGGGCTCGCCAGCTCACACAAAAAGAGGCTTCCGCCATCACGCCAGAAGCCGTCTTTCGTCAGGAATCTTCCTGGATTCCATGATTATAATGCCGTGAAATCCTTGCCTAAGAACTCTACTGCAGGAAGTCTAACTGTTTCCGCAGCGCCTGAAGTTCAGAGCGCACGTTGATCAGCGACTCCAGCACGTCGGCTTTCTTATCGACCCCCTTGCGGTTCTGATTCAGAATCTTCCGCGCAGAGGCCAGTTTAAAGCCGCGTACCTTCACCAGATTATGAATGGCACGAATCACCTCAAGATCCTTCTCCTGATATTGACGGATCTTTGCCGGACCCGACGTCTTGGGCTTCAACATCGGAAACTCCTGCTCCCAATAGCGTAGCGTACTCTCGTTCAGGTCAAACATCTCTGCCACCTCCTTGATGGAGTAGTAGAGCTTCAGGTTCTTGTCCAGATTCAATGCCATAGTTCTTATTGTTTAGTGTTTATTGTTCAGTGCTTCGTGTCAAATATGGCACAATTCAATCACCTTGTCGATAGCGGCAGAGAGACCGTCGACGTTCTTACCACCGGCACTGGCGAAGTGGGGCTGTCCACCACCGCCACCCTGCATCAGTTTGGCGGCCTCGCGCACCAGCTGTCCAGCGTTCAGACCGTGATCCTTCACCATATCGTCGCTGAGCATCACGTTCAGCATGGGTTTGTCGTCGAAGACAGTGCCTACCACACAGACCAGACTCTCAGGCTTCAGTTCGCGCACCTTGAACACGAGGTCCTTGGCGGCATTGGGCATCATCGCATACTTGCCAGTGACGACAGTGACACCATTCACCAGACGGGCCTTGCCTACAAGCTCCTGTGCCAGAGCCTGTACGCGCTGGGCCTGGAACTGCTCGATATCCTTCTTCATGGAGTCGTGCTCCTCGATATACTTCGCAATCACGCCCTGCAGATCTTTCGCATTGTTGAAGAAGCCCTTGATGGCCTTCAGGATGTCTTCTGTCTGATACAACAGCTCCTCGCACTCCTTACCGGTCTTGGCCTCGATACGACGGATACCGGCAGCGACACTGCTCTCGCCAACGATCTTGAAGAAACCGATCTTACCCGTAGCCTTGGCATGGATACCACCACAGAACTCACACGACGGTCCGAAGCGCACCACGCGCACCTTATCGCCGTATTTCTCACCGAAGAGGGCAATGGCACCGAGTTTCTTGGCCTCGTCGAAGGGCACCTCACGGTGTTCGTCGAGGGGGATATCCTCGCGGATCATCTCGTTCACCATACGCTCTACCTGACGGATCTCCTCGTCCGTAACTTTCTGGAAATGAGAGAAGTCAAAGCGCAGCGTATCAGGTGATACGAACGAGCCCTTCTGCTCCACATGGTCACCGAGCACCTGTTTCAGGGCATAGTCGAGCAGGTGGGTAGCAGTATGGTTGGCGGCTGAAGCGTCGCGCTTATCGGTATCCACACAAGCCATGAATTGGGCTGAAGGATCCTTCGGCAACTGCTTCACAATATGTACCGTCTGATTATTCTCACGCTTGGAATCGATGATCTCGATGGTCTCGGCCTCGTTGCAAATCACGCCGCAATCGCCTACCTGACCACCCATCTCGCCATAGAACGGGGTATAGTCGAGCACGAGCTCATAGAACTCGTTCTTCTTCTGCGTCACCTTACGGTAGCGCAGGATATGGCACTCATATTCGGTATAGTCGTAGCCCACGAACTGCTGTTCGCCAGCGGCGAGCTCCGTCCAGTCGCTGTTCTCTACGGCAGCGGCATTGCGCGCACGCTCCTTCTGCTTCTGCATCTCCACATTGAACTGCTCCTCGTTGACAGTATAGCCGTTCTCACGACAGATCAGCTCGGTAAGGTCGAGGGGGAAACCGTAGGTGTCGAAAAGGCGGAATGCCTGTACACCGTCGAGTTCGGTCTTGCCCTCAGCCTTCAACTGTTCCATGGCCTTATCCAGCATGGAGATACCCTTATCCAGCGTACGCAGGAAAGCCTCTTCCTCTTCCTTGATCACCTTCATGATCAGCTGCTGCTGGGCCTTCAGTTCCGGGAATGCATCACCCATCTCATGGACGAGCGTAGGCACCAGTTTATGGAGGAACGACTCCTTCTGCCCGAGGAACGTATAGGCATAACGCACAGCACGGCGCAAGATTCGGCGGATCACATAGCCCGCCTTTGCATTCGAAGGCAGCTGTCCATCCGCAATCGAGAAGCTCACAGCCCTCAAATGATCCGCGCACACACGCATCGCCACGTTAATACTCTCCTGGCTAGAACTACTGGCACCACCTGCCTCTTCTTCCTCCTCGAAAGTAAAGTACTTCAGCCCCGTCAACTGCTGCTCAGCCTTGATAATCGGCTGGAATACATCGGTATCATAGTTAGAGTGCTTGCCCTGCAGCATGCGCACCAGGCGCTCGAAGCCCATACCCGTATCGATCACGTTCATCGAGAGTTTCTCGAGTGAGCCGTCTGCCTTACGGTTAAACTGCATGAACACGAGGTTCCAGATCTCAATCACCTGAGGATCGTCCTGATTGACGAGCTCACGGCCGCTCTTGCCGCTGGCAGCGCGCTGTTCTGGTGTACGAGAGTCTACGTGGATCTCGGAACAAGGACCACAAGGGCCTGTATCGCCCATCTCCCAGAAGTTATCGTGCTTATTGCCGTTGATGATATGATCCTCCGGCACATGCTTTGACCAGTACTTGGCAGCCTCGTCGTCGCGAGGGATATTTTCTTCAGGTGAACCCTCGAATACCGTCACATAGAGGTCTTCGGGATTCAGTTTCAGTACGTCTACCAGATATTCCCAAGCCATATCGATGGCACCTTCCTTGAAGTAGTCGCCGAAGCTCCAGTTGCCGAGCATCTCGAACATAGTGTGGTGATAAGTGTCGTGACCTACTTCCTCAAGGTCATTGTGCTTACCGCTCACGCGAAGGCACTTCTGGGTATCAGCCCTGCGACGCGGCTCAGGGTCGCGCGTACCTAATATAATGTCTTTCCACTGGTTCATACCAGCGTTAGTGAACATCAGTGTGGGGTCATCCTTAATCACCATCGGTGCTGAGGGCACGATGGCATGCTGTTTCGACTCAAAAAACTTCTTGAAAGAGTCGCGAATCTCGTTTGCTGTCATTATTGTATTAACTTTATTATTGCTTTCTAATTTGTGGTGCAAAGGTAGTCTATTTTTTCGAGATAACCAAAGGTTATATCGCTTTTTTCTGACTTTTTCCTATCTTTCTGCAAAAAGGCGCTGCACCCTTCCTCTCCTTCCGTCTTTCACCTCTCATTTTGCGACTTTTACTCGTAAGCAAACCCTTCGTCTGTTACCGAGAAACACCCACTTTGTTACCGAGAAACCCATCGTCTGCTACTCAGAATCCAACAATCCAACAATCCAACATTTGCTATATTTACAAGGTTCAACAAATCAACAAATCAACAAAAGGCGTTTTTTAATATGCCAACAAAGTCTTATTAAATTATATATATTATATATTATATTATAATATAATATATAATATATATAATTATAAGATACTCTTTTGTTCACTTTGATTTTGGGTTTTGTTGATTTGTTGATTTGTTGATTGTTGACACTGTGTATCAAAAACCACCAAATGTTGGATTGTTGGATTGTTGGATTTACACTAGAAAAATCCGCGAAAATCCTCGTTTTTCTCGCCGAAAATCATTACCTTTGCAACCAAGAATTCCTAAAGACCAAATATAATATGGACGACGAGATCAAGGACGACGAGACAAAAGACGACGAGATTTTGGAACAGCAGGAGTCGGAAGGCGGCAGCGAAGGCCATTCCGACTATAAACCCGTAAACCGTTTCGACGCAGCAGCCGTACACCACCTCAGCGGCATGTACCAGAACTGGTTTCTGGACTATGCCTCTTACGTGATCCTCGAGCGCGCCGTGCCCCACTTGGGCGACGGCCTCAAACCCGTGCAGCGCCGTATCCTACACTCGATGAAACGCATGGACGACGGCCGTTACAATAAGGTGGCGAACATCGTGGGACACACCATGCAGTTCCACCCCCACGGCGATGCCTCCATCGGCGATGCCCTCGTGCAGATGGGACAGAAAGACCTGCTCATCGACACACAGGGAAACTGGGGTAACATCCTCACTGGTTCCTCGGCAGCCGCACCGCGATACATCGAGGCACGCCTCTCGAAATTCGCCCTCGACACCGTGTTCAACCCCAAGACCACGGAATGGAAGATGTCATACGACGGCCGCAACAAGGAGCCTATCACGCTGCCAGTAAAGTTCCCCCTGCTGCTGGCACAGGGTGCCGAGGGCATCGCTGTAGGCCTCTCCTCGAAGATCCTGCCACATAACTTCTGCGAGATCTGTGATGCCGCCATTGCCTACCTCCACAACCAGCCTTTCCAACTCTATCCCGACTTTCCCACTGCTGGCAGCATAGACGTTTCGAAATATAACGACGGCCAGCGTGGCGGTGTGCTGAAGGTACGTGCGAAGATCGAGAAGATAGACCAGAAGACGCTCGTCATCCGCGAGATACCCTTCTCAAAGACCTCCGAGACACTACAGGACAGCATCGTGAAGGCCATCGAGAAAGGCAAGATCAAGGCCCGTAAGGTGGAAGACCTCACGGCTGCAAACGTGGAAATTCAGGTACACCTGGCTCCCGGCGTCTCCAGCGACAAGACTATCGACGCCCTCTATGCCTTCACCGACTGCGAGATCAACATCTCACCCAACTGTTGTGTGATCGAGGACAACAAACCGCAGTTCCTCACCATAAGCGATGTGCTGCGCCATTCTACAGACCGCACCAAAGACCTTATCCGCCAGGAACTGGAGATACGCAAGAATGAACTCCTGGAACAGCTGCACTTCCTGTCGCTGGAGAAGATTTTCATAGAGGAGCGCATCTATAAGGACAAGAAATTCGAGCAGGCGCCCAATGTCGATGCTGTCTGCGAACATATCGACGAGCGACTGACGCCCTACTACCCCACCCTGATCCGTGAGGTGACGAAGGACGATATCCTGAAACTGCTGGAAATCAAGATGCAGCGCATCCTGAAGTTCAACAAGGACAAAGCCGACGAGTTCATGGCCCGTCTGAAGGCAGAGATCGAGGAGATCGACCGCGACCTGGGCAACCTTACAGAGGTCACCGCCAACTGGTTCCAGTTCCTGAAGGACAAATACGGCAAGGACCACCCGCGACTGACGGAGATCCGCAATTTCGACACCATCGAGGCATCAAAGGTGGCCGAGGCGAACCAGAAACTGTATATCAACCGCAACGACGGGTTCATCGGCACAGGACTGAAGAAAGACGAGTTTGTATGCAACTGCTCCGACCTCGATGATGTCATCATTTTCTACAAGGACGGTAAATACAAGATCGTGCGCATGGCCGATAAGCTCTTCGTGGGTAAGAACGTGCTCTACCTCAACGTGTTCAAGAAAAACGATTCGCGCACCATCTATAATGTGGTGTATCGCGACGGCAGGAAAGGCCCGTACTTCATCAAGCGCTTCAACGTGACGAGTATGACGCGCGACAAGGAATACGACCTCACCCAGGGCACAGAGGGTTCGAGGGTGATGTACTTCACCGCCAATCCCAACGGCGAGGCAGAAATCATCAAGGTGACGCTCGATCCTAACCCCAAGCTCAAGAAGATCTTCATCGAAAAAGACTTCTCGGAGGTGATCATCAAGGGGCGTGCCTCGAAGGGTAACCTCCTGACCAAGAACACCATCCACCGCATCGGACTCAAGAGCCACGGACATTCTACCCTCGGCGGAAGAAAAGTATGGTATGACCCGGATGTGCACCGTCTGAACTACGACGAGCACGGCACTCTCCTGGGCGAATTCTTCGACGGCGACCAGATCCTCGTCGTCTTGGATAACGGCGACTACTATCTGACGAATTTCGACGACAGCAACCACTTCGAACCCAACATCCTGCGCATCGAGAAATACGAAGCTGACAAGGTGTGGACCGCCATCCTCTATGACGCTGACAATCAAGGATATCCATATCTGAAGCGATTCCTGATGGATGCCTCGAAGAAGAAACAGAACTGGCTCTCGGAGAACCCCTCCTCACAGCTAATCCTCCTCACGGACACCCCATACCCCCGTATCCAGATCACCTATGGCGGTGCAGATGCTTTCCGCGGACAGGAAGAGATTGATGCAGAGCAGTTTATCACCGTCAAGGGCTACAAGGCCAAGGGCAAGCGCCTGACAACCTTTGCCCTCGAGGCCGTCACCGAACTGGAGCCTACCCGTTTCCCCGAAGAACCAGAGACGCAGGATGCCCCCGACGATGAGGAAGAGGAAGACCTCGACCCCGATGCCGGCAAGAGTGAGCAGCAGGTGCGCGACGAACTGACAGGACAATTAAGACTATTCGACGATGAAGAGCCATAACACCCTCATATTATCCACCCTCCTTCTCTTTGCCCTCCCCGCCGCCGCCCAAGAATCCACCTCGGCAAACCTCTTCGGCATCGGCGCCACCTCCATCCTCGACACCTACATCTCGCAGGAGAAATTCTCAGGTACCGGCCTCACCTATTTATATATACGCGAGCGCGAGAAACCCGAGAAGCAATGGGGCAACATCATCGAGCATGAGATAAACCTCTCTGCCACAGAAGACCGTAGCGAGAAAACCAGTGAACTGGAGGGCGGCTACAACCTCTATTGGGGGCGCTACCGCCAGTGGCGGCTCTTCGATGACAGACTGAAGCTGCAGGCAGGCGGTCTCGTCAACGGCACCATCGGCTTTATCTACCACACATCGACCTCGAACAACCCCGCCCAGGCACGACTGGCGCTGAACCTGATGCCCTCGGGCGTGGCCACCTACCACTTCCCGCTCTGGAAACAGCACTTCAGCCTGCGCTACGAGCTGAACCTGCCGCTGGTGGGCGTGATGTTCAGTCCGAACTACGGGCAGTCATATTACGAGATCTTCTCTCTTGGCAACTACGACCATAACGTGGTACCCACCACCTTCATCAGCACCCCCACCTTCCGACAGCTGCTCACGCTGGAATGGCGCACGGGCAAGAAGTGGAATATCCGCATCGGCTATCTGGGCAACTACCAGCAGGCCGCCGTCAATAACCTCAAGCAGCATGTGTACACCCACCGCCTGCTGCTTGGCATCGCCCGTAGCCTATGAAAAAATATCTCCTACTCATCATAAGCATCCTGGCACTTTTCACCTCTTGCGTAGATGAAAAGGAATACCCCAACACCCCCGAGGGCAACTTCGAGGCGCTGTGGAAGATCATCGACGAGCGCTACTGCTTCTTCGATTACAAGCATGAAGCTTACGGACTCGACTGGCAAAACGTATATAATATATATAAGGTACGCGCGAACGAGGACATCAACAACTACCAACTCTTCGAGATTCTGACGGAGATGCTGAGTGAGTTGCGCGACGGCCACGTGAACCTGAGCACCTCATTCGACTACGGCCGCTATTGGAAATGGCATGAGGACTACCCCACCAACTTCAGCGACACCCTGCAGCGCCGTTACCTCGGCACCGACTACCGCATCGCCTCGTCCATCAACTACAAGATACTCGACGACAACATCGGCTACCTCTACGTAGGCAGCTTCATGAACGACTTCGGTGAAGGCAACCTCGACGAGGTCATCCGCTATATGCTATTCTGCAACGGACTGATCATCGACATCCGCGGCAATGGCGGCGGCAATCTGACGTCTGCCCAGAAACTGGCGGCACGTTTCTGCCAGGAGAAGACCCTCACGGGCTATATCCAGCACAAGACGGGTAAGGGGCATAACGACTTCTCGAATTTGGAGCCTGAGTATCTCGAGCCCTCGTCTAACCTGAGATGGCATAAGAAAGTGGTGGTGCTGACCAACCGTGAAGTCTACAGCGCCGCCAACGACTTCGTGAAATGCATGAAATGCTTTCCGAACGTGACGACCGTGGGCGACCAGACTGGCGGCGGCGCAGGCTTACCCTTCACTTCCAACCTGCCCAACGGATGGACCGTGCGCTTTTCAGCCTGTCCATCTTACGATAGCAACCGCCAACAGACTGAGTTTGGAATCGCCCCAGACTACAAAGTCGACATCACCAATGCAGATTTCCGTCAAGGAATTGACACTATAATAGAATTTGCGCGAAAAATTTTGGCAGAATGAAAAAATATTCGTAATTTTGCAACCGCTTAAGGCGTAATAGCCGAAAAAAGCATGGTGGAATGCGCCTGTGGCGGAATTGGTAGACGCGTCAGACTTAGGATCTGGTGTCTCGCGACGTGCAGGTTCGAGTCCTGTCAGGCGCACAAAACCCAAAAAGTGTGCATTTTCTATGCAAAAATTGCCCGAGAAGGGTGATTTCGACAGAAAATTGACGTTTTTTTTAAAAAAAATTAAATTTTTCTTGCATAATTAGAAAATAATGCCTACTTTTGTCACCGATTTATATAAATTAATGCATAGACATATCATAAGTTTAATTGTTTAATTATAATTTTTAAGTTCAAATGAAAAAGAAAATTATTAATGGTATTCTGTTGGTAGCAATGCTTTTTGCCGCCACAACATCATTTGTTTCTTGTAAGGACAACGTAGACGACGAGATCCTTCCCGTTTATGCACAACTTACTAAGGACAAGAACGAGCTTTCTACTCGTATTTCTAACTTGGAGGGGCAGATTGCCTCGCTGCAGTCAGAGTTGAACAATGTCAAAGGTGACGTAACAACGATCAAAGGTCAGATTGCAGAGCTTCAGAGCGACGTAAACGACCTGAAGAGCCGTCTGGCAGCTGTTGAGTCTCAGATTGCTACGCTTTCTGCTGACGTTGACAACATCAAGAACGACATGCAAGCTATCGATGCTCGTCTGACAACAGTTGAGGAAGTTATCGGCAAGATTGCAGAATTTCTCTCTAAAGGAATGGTTACTGAGATTGCCGTTAACCAGACTGTTAACGATGCTATCGGTACAATCAATCTTCCTGGTGTGAACGTTAAGATGCTGGCTGCTCTCTTCGGTGACAACCAGACCTACATCGAGAAGTTCCCCGCAGCAGGTCAGGACTACAATGTTGACCCGAAGGGTGCTTACCTGGATGCTTCTGATATAGCTGGTGCTAAGTTCATCGAAATCAGCGAAGACTACATCACCAAGCCCAACGGAAATGCCGGTAAGTTCTTCTTTACTGCTAACTCTGTGGACAAGAGCACATTCAACATCAAGGATTGGACGCTCACACTGGAGGATAGTAAGGGTACAGTTGCTCCTGTTTATTTCGAGAATGTACAGCCTTCTGAATACCCTATTCAGTGGGGTATATACAAGAGCGATGTCCTCGGTTCTAACGAGTCAGAGACAGATCGCGGTTTCTACGAGGCTGACGCTACGATTGATGCTAAGTACCTTGAGCAGTGCAAGTTTAACCTCAGAAACCATGTAGACTACAAGTCTATTAAAGATGAGATTAAGCAGGCTGTTGAGAACGTAAAGGCTGCAAAGGGTACTCAGGCTACAGTAATTTCTGTTGCTAAGGAGGCTGTTAAGCTCGTTGAGAACATCTTCAGTGGTAACATGAGCGGTGACAACCGTTTCCCCGAGAATCCTACTTACTATCCTCAGCGTCTCGTTATGACTCAGGCTGTTGACAGTTCATATGTTCGTTTCCAGGATGCTGACGTCGACGTTATGCTGACTGCTGTATCACCTCTGTCATACAACAGTTTCTGGAACATGGAGAAGAATGCTAAGGGCATTGACATGGATCTCGTAGACCGCATTGCTGCTAAGCTCGCTAAGATCATCAATAAGGCTATGCCTACCGTAGAGCTCGGAACAATCACAATTACCATTCCTGAGTTGAAGGCTGGTGACGACAAGTATATCCTCGTTGGCCCTGCTGGTGCTGTAACAACTGAGGTTACTATTGATGAAGCTTTATATGCTGAAATTAACCAGGCTCTGAAAGATGGTCTGACTGATATCGACCTGAGCGAAGCTGTCAACAATACTGCAGGTGGTTTACTTGCTAACACTGGTGACAAAGTTGCAGACCGCTTCAGCAGCTTCGTAGAGCGCCTCTCTAATAAATACGTTTCTTTAATGAAGAAGCACGCTCTGACACGTGCCGTATCACCTATCATCCTGTACGACACAACAAACGGTATCAAGCGTTTGGTTGATGGCACAACAGTTAATGCTGGTTACATGGTGATTAACATGACTTCTGCAACAAAGGAGCGCATTGTTCCTCCATACGAGAAGTACATCGCTGTTAAGGACGCTAGCGGTAAGATAATTTATAGTGAAACTGTTCCTGGTAACAATCAGCTGAAGACCCTCGACCTCACAAAGGCTGGTGACTATACCATCATCCTGAGCTGCATGGACTACTATGGTTATGTAGTAACCAAGAAGTACGACATCACTGTTAAGTAATAAAGTGCGCGTGAGTAATTAACATTCGAGAACAAAAAACAGAAAAAACAGAATATGAAAATGAAGAAAGCAATATTGTCTTGCCTGATGCTGATGGGCGTGCTCTCAGCATCTGCCCAGGAGCAGAAAGGCACGACTGAATACATCTTCGAGCCGAACTGGTACATTCAGGTTCAGGCTGGTGCCCGCTACACCACTGGTGAGAATGATTTCGGCAAGCTCATTTCACCTACCGTTCAGGCTGCCGTTGGTTACAATTTCAACAAGGCTCTGGGTGCTCGTCTCGGTGTAAACTTCTGGCAGAGCAAGGGTGGTTATGATATCACAAATGATGCATTCCCATATAAGGTCGATTATAAGTTCACGAGCATTGCTCCTGCACTGGATCTGACTCTGAATCTGGCCAACCTGATTAATGGCATTCCTACGAAGTGGGAGTATGGTCTGTTCGCAGGCGTAGGCCTGAACATCCGTTCAGCTGCCAACGATGACGTGAAGGCTGTCGCAAATCATGTGAATCAGTTTGAAAGTACATATAATTATGCTCCCATGCCTGAGGATTACATGAAGAGCGGTGCATTCCTGACTGGTCGTGCCGGTGCATTCGTTAACTACAAGATTACCGATCAGTTCGCTATCGGTCTTGAGGTAAACGGCAACCTGCTGAGCGACAAGTTCAACTACAAGAAGGCAGGTAACCCCGATTCATACTTTAATGCCATGCTGGGTATTAAGTACGCTTTCGGTCCTACCTACTCTACTCGCTTCATCCCCGATCCAGAGCCCGAGATCAAGTATGTTGAGAAGATCGTTGAGAAGGTCGTTGAGGCACCATGCCCAGAGCCCGCTGTTGAGCCGCTCCGTCGTGACATCTTCTTCCTGATCAACAAGTACAACATCCGCGAGACTGAAGAGCAGAAGGTAAGAGACGTTGTTGACTACCTCCGTGCTAACCAGGGTGCTAAAGTTCAGGTAACAGGTTATGCTGATGCTGGTACTGGTAACGACAGAATCAACGACCGCCTCGCTGCACAGCGTGCTGACGCCGTTGTGAAGATGCTGACACAGAAGTATGGTATTCCTGCTGACCGCATCAGCTACGACAGCAAGGGTGCTCGCGTTCAGCCGTTCGCTGACAACGACAGCAACCGTGTAACAATCTGTATCGCTGAGTAATCAAACGATTAAGATAAAACTTCAAAAGCCCAGCCCCAATATTGGGACCGGGCTTTTTTTCCATAACACACTAACATTAAAAAATGAACATGAAGAAGATTATTACGACATTTGCCTTGGCTGCTTTCTGCGCTATGACCGCCAGTGCACAAATTGCTGATGGTTTCTATCGCGTACAGAATAAAATAACGGGCAGATATATTAGTATTTCAGATAACGACCCCAACAACTACGCTGTAAAAACAACTACGGCTAACGTTGACATGGCAGGCATCAGAACGATTAAGAGCTGGGAAAGAGTTGAAGCTAATCCTGCCACTATCGTATACGTAAAAAACATGGGCGACAACAAATACGATCTTGAAGGTCAGGGAACAAGCCTCTATAAAATTTCAAAACAACGCCTCTACATAATTCTGATTCCCCAAAGTGACGGTTCTTATAAGGCAAAATCAGATAAATACCAAGGCATCTCTCTGGATATTGCTGACGGTACAGACCCAGACAAAGAAGAAGATTTCCTGAGAAACAAATCTGAAGAGCATGCATATTGGAAAGCCGTACCTGTAGACACAGGCAGTGGTTATCTTGGCATTGAGCCCGACATTAAGACGGCTGATGGTTATTACGGAACCATCTATGCAGGTTTCGCCTTCAAACTCGCTTCAAGCGGTATGAAAGCCTACTACATTAACTCTGCTAGTGGTTCTAAGTTCAGTCTAAAGGAATTTGAAGGAGAGACAATCCCTGCAACCATGGCAGTCATTATCAAATGTAATTCAGAAAATCCTGTAGACAATAAAATCCTTCCAGTGACCAATGGTGGTGCAGAACCTTCAGACAACATGCTCAGAGGTGTATACTGCGCTCTGACACTCAGCAAGCATTTCAATGCAAAAATATATAATCCTACAGAGATGCGCGTTATTGGTACTAGCGGTGATAAGCTTGCATTTGTCAAGGCATCTGCAGATGATCTTGTAGAAGGCAAATATCTCCAGGCAAACAAAGCTTATTTGCCCGTGGAGGGTGCTGACAACGTAATGACAGAAGACGGAACAGGAATCGTGACCATCAAAGCAGAGGAGAAGAATCCTGCCGCTGAGGGTATCTACACGCTGACTGGTGTTCGTCTGCCAGACGGTGTAACACCTAAGGCTGGTGTTTACATCAAGGACGGTAAGAAAGTCGTTATTAAGTAATATACTTACGAAATATACAGCAATAAATAATCCCTCCAGACGCGCGTCTGGAGGGATTTTTCATATACTTACTGAATCAGAATAAATTCTTCGTAAAACGAACGCTCAAAACAGGAAAAATTTTGAAGGCATTAAACACATCAACATAGCTACCAACCTGTCCCTTGACATTCTTAACGTCCTTAGTAAGGTTAATACCATCGTTGACATAGACATCGGGTGTACCACCCCAGAACATCGCACCACAATCAAAAGAAATCTTCCAGTCGTCGCGATTCTTCACCAGACGACCACCATAACCAAAGCCTAGATAAGGCTTGAAGGAATTAGACTTGGCAGATACGCTGACAACACCACGATCATCAGGCTCAACGATATAAGCATCACCTGGGGCATACAACGCATTATAAGCCGCCTTTGTTTCATCGTCAAAGACAATCTTTCCTGCTTCATCATAGCTATAATGATCTGCCGAAATCTGATGGTACTTGCCATATTTGTCTACACCAAAGGCACCATTGAACTCTCCCACCGCAAAGCCAAGACGTCCAAAGCCTATAATCTTCTTATAGATCTTATCCATGTATTCCGGTTGATAATCCATACCATCAAAGCCCATGCTTTCGAAATCAAATAGCGGTTCGTCCGCAACAGCCTTCTCGTACATGCGGTTATAGATACCTACAGAGACAAGCGATACAGCCGACTCAACTGCATTCTCAGCATAGGCAAACTGTGATGGTCCCCAATAGAAACCCGCTGTAAAGTGCCAATGTCTGTTTTGCTTGAAGGGGAACACATCCACCAGGAACTTGAAATTGTTTATCGTCGGCTTACCAATCATGTCTACATGGTCATCGACATCATAGCCAGTGAACTGATAGAGAAACTCCGACATCCTGTCGAAAGTAGTCTCCTGACGATTACCATCAGCATCATAACTACGGGCAGGGCGCCCACCAATCGTCAGATCAAACTTCATACGTTTGGAGAAACGCGGCATGAACTCATAGCCGGCACGTACCTGCACCCACTCGGTGACAGGAGAGGCCACATCGAAGCCGATACCCGTGGTGCCAGCCGTAAGAGACAAATCCAGATGCTGGAAGATATTGTGCTCCTTCCAATACTGGGTGACTGGGATATAGTCGGCCTTGACCTTGGTGTTGTCTTCATTCAGAATGCGAAGAGGAGTAATTGAGTCTGTCTGGGCAAAACCTGCCAGGCTTATGCCAGACAGGGCCATGACACAAATGATTTTTTTCATTTTCTATTCTATTTAGTAGTTATTTCAATTAAAATATATTCTTGATTACACGGAAGCCGATGGTGGGATAAACCTGTAGCTTTGAAATCAGACTGACAGTGCCCCAACCTTCATACTTCAGATCCTTGGTCATATTAATGCCATCTGCGGTGTACATCGACGGTGTACCGCCCCAGAACATCACTCCACCAGTGACTGCCCACTTGATATCAGGGCGCTTCTTTGTGAATATCGAGGCATAGCCGACACCGAGATAGGGTTTGATACTATTCGTCTTAACAGCAACATTAATCGTGCCCTTATTGCCACCTGTCAACAGATAGTTGCTTCCTGCCTTGTGAATCACTTTGCCGCTGGCATCCTTGATGTCGTTCTTAAAAACACCACCATTAACGCCTGCAGGACCGTATTCCTTAATTACATCATCCGGAGAAGCGTTGGCATACTTTGTATTATAGGCTGTGATACAGGCCACAGTTCCATCATAGCCACTATCGTTCTTGAAGTCGGCAATCTCCGATGGTCCCCAGTAGAAACCAACGGTGAGGTGAAGTTTCTTGTTGTCTGCCAAGGGGAACACATCCACCAGAAACTTAAAATTCTGCATGGTAAAACGACCCGTAAAATTGACATGATCATACATATCAAGACCTTCCTCTCTCCACATCAGATCTCTAGCCTTATCGTAATTCGTCTCTTTACGGTATCCTTTATCATCATACTGGTGGGACGTCTGACCGCCAACAAGTACATCATGTCCTTTATGCTTCTTGAAATGGGGCATAAGCTCGTAGCCTACACGCACCTGGGCATATTTACAAATTGGAGATGCCACTTCGATACCTATGCCAGACGTGCCCAGACTCAGCGCCACATCCAGATGCTGGAACAGATTACCTGTATGCCAATAAGGATCCATCGGCCTCACAGGCTTTTCTATACTCTGAGAAGGATAATATTGAGCCTTCACAGGGATCACCATCAAGGCAATTACCAAAAGAATCAGACTTCTTTTCATTATTTCACCTTTTTACGTTAAATTCTATTTCATCCGCCAACGCCCTTCGCGCTCAACCATTGGCACGACAATCTCCTCGTTTGTGGAATCGCCATAGCAAAGCACCAGGAACACATTGGTATATTTTTGTATTGTATCCGTTTTGGCATTGGAGACACGCACCTCAAGGATACCCCGATGGTCGTTCTCCTGCTGGGCTACAAACTGTGCGTAGCAATCGAGCAACTGAGAGCGATAATCAGCGCTATCTATATTGGGACGTTCATCCAGCCCCTCCAGAAAATGCTCATATTCGCCACGAATCAGGTGGTCGTAATAGCCCTTAGCTGCCAGAGAAGCCAGTTCCTCAGGGGTAGGCTGCGAACAACCGATAAAGGCAGACAACCATAAGCCTGCCAGCATCAATACCACTATACCCCAGGATCGCTTCATCACTTCTGACGGATAAAAACATTGATAGGCGAGCCTGTGAGCGTCCAGTTCTCCCGAATCTTATTCTCAAGGAAGCGCTTGTAGGGCTCTTTCACATACTGCGGCAGATTGGCATAGAACACAAAAGTAGGTATCTGTGTATCGGGAACCTGTGCCACATACTTAATCTTAATATACTTGCCTTTTACCGAGGGAGGCGGGAAAGCCTCAATCAGCGGCAACATCACCTCATTGAGTTTCGAGGTACCAATCTTCGCCTTACGATTCAGGTAAACCTGCTTGGCTGTCTCCAGCACCTTGAAGATACGCTGTTTTGTGAGAGCTGATGCGAAGATGATGGGAAAATCCACAAACGGTGCCATACGCTCACGAATGGCATTGGTGAAGGTATCTATCACCACCTGTGACTTATCCTCTACCAAATCCCATTTATTTACGACAACCACCAGCGATTTATTGTTCTTCTGGATCAGTTGGAAGATATTCATGTCCTGTGCTTCAATACCACGGGTGGCATCGAGCATCAGTATACATACATCACTGTTTTCAATGGCACGGATAGAACGCATCACGCTATAGAACTCGAGATCCTCAGTCACTTTGTTCTTGCGACGGATACCAGCAGTATCTACCAGATAGAAATCGAAGCCGAACTTGTCGTAACGCGTATAGATACTGTCACGCGTCGTTCCGGCTATTTCTGTCACGATATTACGCTCTTCGCCAATAAAGGCATTAATAATACTCGACTTTCCGGCATTAGGACGGCCTACTACCGCAAAGCGGGGAATACCTTCCTCCAAATCATCCTTCGCCTTCTCAGGCAGCATTTCCAGCACCTTATCGAGTAGATCACCAGTGCCGCTGCCAGTAGCTGCACTGACAGGGTACGGATCACCCAGCCCTAACTTATAAAACTCATACTGATCATAGAGATCCTTGCCGTCATCAGCCTTATTGGCCACCAGGATAACAGGCAGTTTGGCACGACGCAGAATCTGCGCTACATCCATATCCCAGCCTGTCACACCATTATTAATGTCACAAAGGAACAGCACCAGATCAGCTTCCTCAGTGGCAATGATAACCTGCTTACGGATCTCCTCTTCAAATATATCGTCGGAATTAACCACCCATCCGCCAGTATCTACGACAGAAAACTCCTGGCCATTCCACTCACACTTGCCATACTGGCGGTCGCGGGTGGTACCAGCCTGATCACTCACAATCGCCTGGCGTGACTTCGTCAGACGATTGAAAAGCGTCGATTTTCCAACGTTGGGTCTTCCTACTATCGCTACTAAATTTCCCATGAATAACTCCTCCTTCAAATATATAAAGTGATTCTTAATCTTACTTCCTATTCTGGATTATAGCCGAAGGCATCCAGTTCACGCTGTGATGAACGCCAGTCTTTATCGACCTTTACAAAAATCTCCAGATAGATAGGCTTGCCGAAGAATTTCTCCAGCGACTTACGGGCCTCAGTGCTCACTTTCTTCAAGGCCACACCCTGATGACCAATGATAATGCCCTTCTGGGAGTCGCGCTCCACATAGATTACGGCATTGATATGGATATGTTTGTCATCCTCCTTAAAACGCTCTACACGCACCTCAACGGCATAGGGTATCTCCTTATCGTAATAGAGCAGGATCTTCTCGCGGATAATCTCAGAGACGAAGAAGCGCGCAGGCTTGTCTGTCAGCTGATCCTTATCGAAGAAGGCAGGGCTCTCAGGCAGGAGCTCCTGAATGCGCTTCAATAGAAGATCGACACCAAACTTATTCTTGGCAGAGATAGGCAGAATCTCGGCATTCGGCAACAATGTGTGCCACTTCTCCACGATAGCAGTAAGCTTTGACTGGCTACTCCCCTCTCTGCCAGGAGAAGAGTCTGGGGTGAGGCTATCGATCTTGTTTATCAGCAAAAGCACGGGAATCGTCATCTGCTGCACCTTCTCAAGAAAGTCCATGTTCTTCTCGGGATTCTCAACGACATCCGTTACATAGAGCAGCACATCTGCATCCTGCAGCGCCGATTCCGAGAAAGCTAACATCGATTCCTGGAGCTTATAATTCGGCTTCAGAACACCTGGTGTATCGGAGAAAACGATCTGCATTTCAGGGGTATTTACGATACCCATGATACGATGCCGCGTGGTCTGAGCCTTGAACGTGGCAATAGAAATACGCTCACCAACCAATTGGTTCATGAGCGTACTCTTACCTACGTTGGGGTTTCCAACGATATTGACAAATCCGGCTTTATGCTTATTTTCCACCATCATATGCCCATTTTAGGTATGACGCGCCATGAACGAAACCAGCACCGAAGGCGGTGATGATGATATTATCACCTTTCTTCAATTTCTGTTCGTTTTCCCAGATGGCCAATGGTATCGACGCCGCACTGGTATTACCAAAGTGCTCGATATTCACCATCACCTGCTCCATCGGGAGTTCCAGGCGCTTTGCCACGGCTTCTATGATGCGCATATTGGCCTGATGAGGAACCACCCACTGGATGTTATCCTTGTTCAGTCCATTGCGTTCAGCCACAAGCACGCAGTCATTACTCATATTCGTCACTGCATAACGGAAGACCGTGCGCCCCTCCTGATAGAGGTAATGCAGACGATGATCAACCGTGAAATGTGATGGAGGACAGACAGACCCCCCAGCTTTCATGTGCAGGAATGGCAGTCCCTTACCGTCAGTACGAAGGTAGGAATCCATCACACCGATATTCTGCTCTTCGGTGGCTTCCAGCATCACGGCTGCAGCACCATCACCAAACAGGGGACAAGTAGAACGATCCTTATAATCCGTCACCGACGACATCTTGTCGGCAGCAATAAGGATAATCTTCTTATAACGCCCACTCTGAATCATCGTCGCAGCAACGTCGAGTGAGTAGAGGAATCCACAGCAGGCACCCCAGAAGTCAAATGCCATTGCATTCTTCAATCCCAGTTTACCCAGGACGATGGATGCTGTGGAGGGGAACTTATAATCCGCCGTCGAAGTGGCTACAATCAGTGCATCGATGGTATCAGGATCAGCACCAGTCTTCTGCATCAGCTGCTTGGCTGCCTTACGGGCCATATAGCTGGTACCAAGACCTTCCTCTGTGAGGATGCGGCGCTCCTTGATACCGACGCGCGTCATAATCCACTCATCGTTGGTATCTACCATCCTCGACAGCTCCTCGTTGGTGAGGACATAATCGGGAACATAGCCACCAATGCCGGTGATTACCGCGTTGATTCTATCCATTATTCAGCTACTACGTCCTCCTTCTTGATAGCAACCTTACCACGATAGTATCCACAAGTGGGACATACTGTGTGATAAACATAATATGCGCCACAATTTGGGCATACTGCCAGTGTAGGAGTTACTGCCTTGTCGTGTGTACGACGCTTGAGTGTACGAGTCTTTGACTGTCTTCTTTTAGGATGTGCCATAATTCTATAACTATTTAATTGTTACATTTTTAATTTTTTCAATTTATCCCATCGGGGGTCTGTCTCATGGCTGGACTCCTCATCGCTGCTTCGGTCAGCTGACAACTCTTCCAGAGTTTTAGTCATGGCAATGTTGCACTTGCCAGGTGCATGCACATGCCTGATGGGTATGACCAATGCGACAAACTCATAGATGAGCCACGACATGTCGAGTATTCCTTCGTTCTCGGGCACCACGATGACATCATCTTCCTCTGAGTATTCGCTTCCGAGCTTGACAACAAGACGATTCTCGGTTTCCACCGGCAGATCCATGTCATCGAGACATCGGTCACAAGGGATGATTACTGTGCCTGCTGTATGAAACAAAAGCTCGAAAAAGCCGGTAGCCCTGCGTATAGACACCGACACATGCAAAGAGCCCTTCTTCACTTCAGCATCGTCCAAAGCATCAAAGTAGGTATCATCCAGGTCAAATTCCAAGGAGGTCTCCTCTTCCTTCAGACTCTTCAGATCAATCTTTAAAAACTCCAAACTACACATAATCACGCTTTTACGGGCTGCAAAGTTACATATTTTTTTTCAATTAAGGAGCGCTTATTTGTTTTTTTTATATTTTTACTGCAAAATCAGTAACCCTTAATGGGTTATATTACACATTAGAGGGTACGATTGTGCAGTTTTTTCACCTTTTAACAGGTTCAACGTTCATCGTGGCATCTCTATCCTGAACGTTGTGCCCTTTCCTACTTCTGATGATTTTACAAATATACGTCCTTTGTGATAATCTTCTACGATACGCCTAGCTAACGAGAGTCCCAAACCCCAGCCACGCTGCTTTGTCGTAAATCCTGGCGTAAAGACATTCTTGATGTCTCTTTTGCGAATACCTTTTCCATTATCTGTCACCTCAATAATAACGCGATTGGATTCGGCCTTCAGGGTGAGCAACAATCTGCCCTTACCTTCCATCGCATCAACAGCATTTTTACAGAGATTCTCTATCACCCACTCAAAAAGTGAAGAATTCATCCTGACAATCACATCTTCTGCAGGAAAATCACGTATCATCTCGACCTTATTCGACGTACGACGATCCATATAGTCAATCACATGCTCAAGCACCTCATTCATAGAACCCTCTTTAGGTTCAGGCAGGGAACCAATCTTCGAGAATCGTTCGGCAATACGCTCTAAACGCTTTACATCTTTGTCCATCTCTGGAATTAATTCATCATCAGGATGATTCTCTTTAAGAATTTCCACCCATGCCATCAGACTAGATATAGGAGTACCAAGTTGGTGTGCTGTTTCTTTTGACAATCCCACCCAAACTTTATTCTGTTCAGCTTTCTTAGATGAAAGTAGGGCAAATATAGCGACGACCACAAAAATCATGACAATCCCAAGTTGCCAATAAGGATAGGAAGAAAGTCGTTTCAATAGTATCGATTCATCAAAGCATACCAATTGATAATCCCTAACCTTGGCAGAATCACCCACATATATCTTTATATATCTGCCATCTTTGTATAGTTTACGACCATATTTCACAAGATAAGCAAGGGAATCAACTCTTGTTTTAGCATTCAACTCAATATTGCGATAGTCAGTTACCTTACCCTCAGCATTCATAACAACAACAGGAATGGTGTTATTACTCTGCATCACATTCAGCACCAGCGAAAGATCAGTCGTCTCATCAGCATGACTCAGTACGCGTAAAGCTTCTGCCCATGTTTCCATCTTGTTACGCTCTTCATTTGAAAGATCCTTTACAAGATAATGAGACACCAGCAAGGAAGTTACAGCTATAATAATTGCCATAACTACAAGCATTATCTTCACCTGTCGTATTCTGTCAGTCCACTGCATACACTTATATAAACGAAAAAGCCCCGAGAATATTGTATCCTCGAGGCTTTTCTTTAAAAAAAGTGGCGGCTTCCTACTCTCCCGCATTGCATTGCAGTACCATCGGCGCAGGCGGGCTTAACTTCTCTGTTCGGAATGGGAAGAGGT
>OCTX011964142.1_pt1 | contig 33908 bp, 31 predicted proteins | sample 1539691 | NCBI WGS metagenome assembly OCTX01 (sample SAMN02144231, study PRJEB22623) | gut metagenome | biome: sheep rumen | host: Ovis aries | place: New Zealand
AGGATTACTTTCCAATTAACAAATTCATATATCGTATGTCTATGTTTAGATAATGCACTTTTCTTTAAAAGCAATTGAGATAGTGAACAAAGCAGAACTACGATTATAACAAGAATATGATATGTTGTCATTTCTTATAAGATAGAATAGATACTCCTGAAATAATCATTGAACTACCAATGATGTTGTTTATAGTAAAAGGCTCATTAAAAAGAAATGCAGCATATATCATACTGAAAATTATACCAATACTTTTAAAAAGATATGCCTTTGACAATGGAATTTTTTTTAGTACAATTTGCCACATTATGGCATAAAACCCCAATAATCCTATTATTGCGCAAACACACAATATATATTGAGGACTAATAAATGTATATCGAGAGGCTATTTTTGAAAATACCCCAGAAAGAGAATAAATAGCAAAAAGTAGTATTAGAAATAAAACATTTTGTATTGAGATTTCAGTACTCTCTTTATTCATATTTTATCATTACTGTTAAACAACTTGAATAATGGATTGGCATAGAAGAATTTATATATGTCTCAATTCCATATTATCGCATTTGAATCTGAATCGTTTATTTTAATAATATAATTGTTTTTCAACCATTCTATCGTTTCTTCTAAATCTTTGCGAGATTCTCCTTTTAATAAAAATGGCCCCAAACGCATTCCCTTGTGCTCCATTTTTTTTGAGACATAACCAATTTGAATGTCGTTTATTGTTGAAAAAACAATATTTTCATTATTTCTAACCTTCTCAATTCCTTCAATAGAAGAAACTACGCCTCTCGGAAGGTAGAAACATACATATCCTGAAGCGTAATTTTTCTTTTTCTGGAAAATCGTACGAATATCTATTTCAATACCCATTGCTTTGTCAAGAAGCAAAGAATTTACATCTATACCTGTTGACAATGGAACAAGGTGTGAAGAAATATAAACACCACCACCCCTTAATGCACTTTCCACAATCCTTATTTCACCAGTTGTTTTATTGTATAAATACTCTGAATGTACAATGGCAAAGGATGGATGAGTGTATGAAGATATAGACTGTTCATAACTCAATATTTTATCAAGGACATTTTTGTCGACCATTGATGGAAAGAGAGTTTGTGAGGGTATAGGGCTATTCTCTAGAAGAAAATACCGTCTATCACCAAATTGCAAGTTGTAATACATCCCATCATTGATAAATCCTTCACAAACAATTTCTTCACCATAAAAATACTCTTCAATAATAGCGCTATGAGTTGGAGATTTTTTTAAAGCAAATTCTATAGCAGAACTTAATTCTTCTTTTCTGTAAATTATACTAATACCGATGCTCGATTGTGAATCTGCTGGTTTAACTATCCAAGGAAAGGGAGCATTAAAATTTGAGTAATCTTCATAGGATTGAATTGCAATATGCTTTGGAGAAGGAACCCCATTCATATCACAAATGTCACGAAACTTGTTTTTGTCGCAATATGACATCACAGTGTCAAATTTATTGCCAGGTAGCTTCATTTTTTCTGCAACATATGCCACCGTGGGCATCATCAAGTCATTTTGGTCGGATATAACAGCGGTAATACCACGCTCTTGAGCTTCTTTCACAATTGCGTCACGATCGTAAATATTTTTGTAAATCACATCATCGGCCATTTCAAGACAAGGATAATTGCCAGGAATGGAAGCCACTGTGACGTGAATACCTCTTGACCGAGCCATTTTAAGCAATTCAACTTGACCTATTCCAGCACCAATGATTAAAAGTTTGTCCATCTATTGAATACTTTTATTAAAATTGAACTATTAACAAGAACCAGTGAAAAAGTATAGAGAACTAAAGCTATTTTCCATCTTGGTTTCGAAAGTAATAGTTTCATTATGTACTCAATTTTATCTGAGAAAAAGAATGCGCAAAAGAAACATGCCAACAAACTATTCAATACTACAATCCATACATTGTGTTCAAGATGCAAAAAAACTCCATAACATAATGGAAATATCACTAACATGTGCAATAGATAGACATATAATGTACGACTTCCATATCTTGATAACCATGTTTCCTTACGGGGTAACGAGAACAGGAGCGAGATACATAAGAGCATTATAAGAGGATAGCTCACAACTATTTGTAGTATTGTCTGCCAACTTGAAGATGGGATTAGATAAAAACTGGCCTTGTATGCCAAACCTTCTTTAGCAAAACATAAAAGTAAATAACCAATCATTACGATAACGAATAATGCACAGAAAGACTTCCTTGAACATAATGGAATTTCGCTATGCTTTCTCATAATAATTCCAAGTAAAAAAAATGGAAAAAAGCCAATTATCCTATTGATTTGGAGTCTTGTAGAGAGTAAAACCAATAAATATGGCATCGAAATTAGCATAAATATTACACTAACACATATAGACAACATAAATAATAAAGGCAAACTTACTTTCTTAATAAGGGGGGGGTAAATATAGCGTACCAGAATAAAGCCCATAGATACCACATTGCATAGCCAATAAAATTAATATCTGTATGGTACTTGTTATAGAAGAAATACCCGATAATAAAGTTAATAGCAGAGAAGAGAATCATAGGATAGAGATACTTATTATTTAGTTCTTTCAGAGTCCTTTGTTTATACAAATAGCCAGAAATAAACGTAAATAATGGCATCAACCATCCAATCAGCAACCCCCAAATTATTTCATGTTCACGAGGATAGCCATAGATTAGCATAGAATGCTCTATAACTATACCCATTATCATCACAGTCTTAATGGTGTCAAGACGATGGTCTCTCTCCGTTATTATCCTTACCTTCATTAAAATACAACTTTTTCTCAGCTTGATAAATGAGATAACCACTTCTGTCACCACTGCACTCTACATGATGCAGTTCTTCGCTGGTAATCTTTGCTTCCACGATTTCCGGGTACTCTTTCCAATTCTCAATGATGGGCTTTATGTACTTAGTTTCCTCGGAGAGGAAAAAAACGCCAGAATGATGATGTGCAAATAATTGAGGTTCGTGAAACATGCCCATTGCCACTTCGATAACACCTTGCAAGAAGTCATAGCCCGTGGAAAGAAGAACCAAGTCGGATCCTATAAAATCGCCACCCATACGAGCCCCTATTTCCATGATAAACACACGTCCATCATCGGTGATTTTATACTCTGAATGTGAGGCTCCATTTGTAATCCCAAGTGCTTTTAAGGCACATTTAGTAATATTGTATATTTTTTCATACATTTCTTGAGACAGGGAAGAGGGTTGGTGATGTTCTAATTCTACGAAATGAGGTGCACCAGTAGTTACTTTATCTGTAATCGTTAATGGATAATGCTTTCCTTCATAAGAGATAAACTCTACACTTATTTCACGTCCTTCAATATACTCCTCTATCATAGCCTGCTTCTTGAAAGAAACATCTAAGGCTTTCAATACAGCCTCATGAAGTTCGTTAGGTTTATTCACCTTTTGAACACCTAAAGAACCAGAACGGTCTGACGGCTTTACAATCAAAGGGTAGTTCCAATTAATGCTATTAAGATCTTCCGCTTCTGTTACCATACAGTATTTAGGACAGGGTACGGCAGCTGTCGAAAATGCTTCACGCATCAAAAATTTATTATTGGCTCTAACTGATGCTTCGTACGAATTTCCAATTAATCCCATTTTTTCTGCGATATATGCTACAGTTGGAGCAGCAACATCGGAGGCAATTGTGCATATTCCATTTATGCTTTCCTTTTGGCAAATGTGTAGGATGTCTTCTTTTTCTACAATTGAAATGGGATAGAATTTATCACATACATCAGCGCATACGGCACCATCACGCCATGCAAAACAAATTGTAAACAATCCTATTTCCTTTGCTTTCAAAACTAAAGGAAGTTGCAGATAACTTGCACCTATGATTGCTAACTTTTTCTTCATCTTTCAAAATGTTGAATACATCTTATTGTTTTATCTTTCAGCTAAAAGACCGTAGAAATTGTGTATACAATAAATACTTTGTTTAAAATGCCCAAGTCAACGAGATTCTAAGATCTTTCGTTTTCGGTTTACATCTTTTGATCAAGATTACGTCCTTTTTCTTCGTGTTCAAAATTTGGAATAAATTCCTTGATGGCATCAACTACCTGAGTTTTGGTAAAGTTTTCTTTTTGGAAGATGGTTTCAAGTTTATCAAAGAACGAATTTATTTCATCCATATTGTGACGAGTAGTTTGCTCTACGACACCTAAGGATTGAAAGCGCTGCATGTCAATTTCTTCGCCAGGAACATAGAATTCTTCATAGGCCTTCTCACCAGTTGTATCAGATTTGAAATAAACGACGGGATACTTTTTTGATTGACCATTGACTATTGACCATTGACCATTATCTATAGCTGCTGCCTTTTGTTTTGCTTCGGCATCTGATGTACATTCCTCTTTTTCCAAACCATTAGCTTTCACAAAGTTATCACAAATGGAGGAGAAAGTGAGCATTTGGTCTTCACCAAGTTTGGGGAAGAATACTTCACCCGGCTTTCCGAGAATACAAGCGAGCATACAAATTTGCCCAGACTCCTCTGGTGAAACGAAATAGCGTTTTACATCACTTGGAGCAGCTAATGGTTGTTGTTTTTGTAGCCTGTGAAGCCAGCCGTCAGGTAGGGAACCATTGCTGAAAGCAACATTGGCAAAGCGGGCGGTGGTAACCTTAAAGTATTTGTTATAAGCCATCACCAAGTCTTCCATGATACGCTTCGATGCTCCCATGATGTTCACGGGATTAGCAGCCTTGTCCGTAGAAACGCAGAAGAAATGCTTAGGAGGATAGACAGTCAGTAAGTCCATCAACTTCTTTGCCTTGATATCATTGTTCTCGATAAGTGCCTGCACACTATAGCGGTCTTTCTCTGAGCGCACATGCTTATGAGCAGAGAAGTTGGCTACAATGTCAAACCCTTTTTCTTCTCGGAAGATACGTTCAAAGATAGGATCGGCAAAGTTCAGGGTATAACAACGGAATTCATCAGGAACATAAAGCCCGTATGTGCTGCGAACATCACGAACCAATTCTGCCAGTCCATTCTCGTTAAGGTCAACAACGACCACACTCTTTGGCTCAAAACGTAGTATAGCCTTAATGAATGAAGAGCCGATTGAGCCAGCTCCCCCAATGACACAAACTTTTTTGTCTTTTATCTCCTTAGAAAGCAGTTTTTTGTTTGCCTCTATGTCTGCGGCAAACATGCTGATAGGACGTAAAGTAACAGAACTTGCTATGAATTGATTTAAATTGAACATGGTTAAGCTTCTAATTGTTCAACGATTAAATCTATAATATTATTGATACACTCTTCTTCACTGAGTCCAACTTCATTTTTATACATATCTTTGAAATAATATGCAAGTTTGGTGTTCTTTCCAACAGAAGCAAGGTAAGCCAATAAAGAATGCTCGTCATACTGATAGTTTTCTATAAAATGAAGCATGTCTTTTGCGGAATCCTCATTTGTAATACGCAACACTCCCTTTGAATAATTTTCATACCAACCTAATCCAAAAGAAATGACAGGTGTTTGTCGTACTATGGCCTCCCAACCTACAGTACCTGTTATGGTGCTAATCGCTTGAGAATATTTGATGAGTTCAAAAGTATCTTCTTCTGTAGAAATCAGTTTTACTCTTTCGTTTTTTATTAGATCATCATATAAGTCTCGCATCCGACTTGTATGCCCTATGCGATATCGAATAAACTGGTGAGGATGCTCTTTCACATACACTTTCCAGGTTTTTGGCAAATATTTGAGCAATAACTCTACACACAATCTTTGGTCTACAAAAATGTCACCTCCTGGAGAAGTGGTGGCCTCTGGTTGATAATGTAAAAAAAGCGTTACGAACTTTTCGTTATAATTGGGTTTAGTACACAATGATTCATATACTTTCTGCAACTGATCTTTGTATTTGTTGACTCTTAATAGCATTCGCTCATGCTGATAAATATTGCCTTCGCTTTCCTCATACTTCTTGTTAGGTCGTTTGTCGTATGCACAATGCCCGATAACAACACTATCGGCAGACTTGCCTAACAAGTATGGTCGATATACTGTCGTGAACTTTTTTACCCAACGTTTTAACATGAAAAAACTGCTTGTCGCCTTTTTTTGTCTCTGAGCGTCAAATGACATGAAAGTAGGAGCCGCTTCATTATAATCCTTTTTCACGCTTTCAAATCGAGTCTTTATATCTTCAGGAAGTTCTCCTATTAATTCTTTTTCATTTTCATAGGTATGCCAATCTTTAATGAATTTGTCTTTGATAGTATAAAACTCGTTTTTTGAGAAGTATAAACGACCTGAGAATTGAGTATGTTGAATGGTTAAGAATGGTATGTTCTTTTCTTCACATAACCAAAAGAGAACATAATCATATAGGCGATGTGGAATAGCTGTGGATATGACCAAGTCGGGTTTTACCAAATCGATTGCAGCCATCCATTGTTTGAGCATGTTGCGGAAATGACGCTGTCGTTCCATAAAATTGAAACTGCGAAGATCCTGGTCCATGCGGTCCATCATTTTGATAGCTTGCAATTCGTGATGTGCATGACGTTTAAGGAAATCTACATCCAAGTAATAATATGGAGACTTTTCTTCAACTTCTTTTGGAAAACGATTCTTCCAAGCATCGGCATTGTCCTGATAGACAATATCAGGGAACTTTTGAGGGATAATTAAATGTGAATTATCTTCGCGAGAGTATCCAATCCACCAAACTGGCTTGTAACCATATTCGTCTTGTAAGCGTTGGGCAACATCTACCCATGGTTCTACCCAACAATTAATATAGATAGCGTTCTTCATAATGCTACATTTTATTTAAAGGAACAACCAACATTGGCTTAGTCTTTAATACCATCGTCCCCCAAGTCAAACCCAAACCGAAAGAAGAACATAAAAGCGTCAATGGCTGTGATGACAGTTCTTCGGCTATCTCAGAAACCATTAACATAAGAATGGATGCTCCACCAAGATTGCCAAACTTTTGCAAATTATATGGAACTTTCTCTGTTGGTAATTTTAATTTTTTTACCAATCGATCCACAATCAGTTTATTAGCTTGATGGATCAAGAAGAAATCTATATCGTTATCTTTATCAAGACCTTGTTGTTCCAACATCTTTTTTACACTGATTGGTGGCTTTGTGATGGCAAATGAAAAGACATCCATACCATTGATAAGAGCGTCTTTGGGTGCGCGAATGATGCCATTGCCAAAATCTTCCTCTACAAATGAATCTTGCGTTACTGGATGACGATAGCCACCATGAGGGGTCATCAAAGCCTGGTATCCTGAACCAAGTGTGTTGAATTCTATGATAATATCTTTTGCCGTAGTGTCATATTCCAAAGCCAATGCTGTACCGCTGTCACCAAAAAGTGGACCGCGACTCTTATCTTTCTTATTACCCATGCGCATGGCTGTATCGCCAACAAGAACTATAGCTCGTTTAGATGTGCCAGCCGACAACAAGTTGCCAGCAACGTTAATGCAATACATACATCCGCAACAGCCCATGGGAACATCCAAAACAAAAGTGCTTGTGGGCAATCCTAAACGATCTTGAATTATAGCAGAAGTGGGAGGGGTTTTATAGTCTCCTGTTACCGAGGCGAATAACAAAACATCAATGCTTTCTTTTTCCCATCCAAGTCCTGCAATTAGTCTTTCTGCTGCATCAAAGCACAAATCTGATGCACAAATATTATCTGAAGCTATATAGCGATTCTTGATACCTACGGTAGCATCAAAGGTATCTGCCTCTTCTTTCGTGAAGAATGGCAAATCAGCTGATTTAACAGGATGATTGGGAACAGTTCCTGTTACACCTCTGACTGCTACATTCTTAATTTCCCAATAGGCCATTAGAGTTCAATGTCGTATTTGGCCAAGATGGTCTTGGCATTGTTGTATGATGTAAAATCAAGAATGTCCTCTGCATCAAGCATAATGTCGAATTCATCCTCGATAGCAGATGTCAGACTTAGTTGATGAACGGAGTCCCACCCTTCAACGTTGTTTTTGTCGAAGTCTGCATTCAATGCAGATGCTTCAACGGAAAAAACATCACAGAAAATATTGTTAAGTATTTCTAAATTTGTCATTATATATATATTATTGATTGATTACTTTTCCTGCTTCATTTCTCAATATGGCATCTACCACTTGTACTTCTATTTTTTGATGGAATAGATGTGTCTTCTCTTCAATAAAAGCTGGTAGCTTATCTATTATGGAGCCATCTGTTACCAAGACTATCAGTTTTTCATCGTTGCCTTTGCAATAGCAGTCTATCTTGAACTCTGACTTAATTAGGTTCTCCACTTCGTCAAGGCCAATTCTCAAACCAAAGATCTTCAAGAAGCGTTTCATTCTGCCAACTATGAAATAACACCCGTCGGCATCACGATGGGCAAGGTCGCCTGTGTACATTACTCCGTGGTTCTCGTCGCCCTTTTGCAAATCTTCTTGACATGTGGCATAACCTAATGTCACATTTTCTCCGCGATATACCATTTCGCCCGTAGCTTCTCCTTCAAAAGTTTCAATGCCTTCATTGTCAACAATTGATAATTGCCCGCCAGGTTCTGCGATGCCGATACTGCAGACTTTTGTCATAGCCAATTCGGCAGGCAAATAGGCCATACGTGCAGTACACTCGGATTGACCATAAGTAGCAATGAACTTCTTTCCTTTATCGTGCGCATACTGAGCAAGTGTCTGCCACATCTCAGAGGTCAATTTCCCACCACCTTGAGTGATAATTCTCAGGTTTGGCAAATCCATCCTTGTAAAGCGCATTTTTGTCAAAATGTCGTAGCTGTAGGGTACACCCGTGAAACTTGTTGCCTCCTTAAGCATTGTCCAAAATCCTTTGTCTAAGAGTGACCTTCCTGAAAGTAATAAAGTTGCACCAGTTAACAAGTGTGAAGCTACGACTGATAACCCCATTGTGTAGTGCATAGGGAGAATAGCCATGGCCTTCTCGTCCTCAGTAAGATTGAATAATTTTTTTACATTCTCTGCATTAGCCTCTATGTTACGATAGCTATGGCGTACAAGTTTTGGGCTACCAGTAGAACCAGATGTGGGAAGAAGTAAAGACAACTCGTCATAGAGTGGAACTTTAGGATAACCTGTCTTCACCAAGGAATAGTCCCATGCGGAAAAGATTGCCTCATAGCCTAATTTTGCAACCAACTCATTGGGAACCCATAAATATTCGGGACGATAAATATCCCGAAAATTAGTGTAGAGTCCTTCTTCCGTCTTAGCACTGATAATAAGTGGAACTATCCTATTAGATAGAGCGGCGGTATAACCAAGTAATGAGCCAATTTTGTTCTCGGAAAGAATGAAAATCAGGGAACGCGGAGGTAGGTGTTTTGCAAAATCTTTAGAGAAATCACAAATATCACCATAAGTGATAGAACTACCACTGTCGTCAATTACAGCAACTTTGTTTCTGTTTTTTTTATTTAAATCAAGAAACATGGTTTATTAAATAATTGCACCTCCATCGATGCCGATAACTTGACCTGTTATATACGCAGAGTTGTCGGATGCAAGAAATAGGCATAAATGTGCTGTTTCCTCAGGTTCGGCCAGCCGTCCAAAAGGAATATCATTAATTTTTTGAGCAAATTTCTCTTCCAGTACAGACTTGAATCTTTCGGAACCAACCATTCCTGGAGCAATTGCATTTACACGGATTTTATAATCTGCCAATTCTTTTGCTGCAGATTTTGTAGCTGCAATAACTGCTCCCTTTGTTGCTGAATAGGAAAGTTGACCACTTGCACCTTTTAAACCAACCATACTGGCCATATTAATAATTGAACCACTGTGTTGTCTCTGCATGATACGAGATACGAGTGTCATAAAGTTTATTAATGCCACCACATTTACCTCTATCATCTTTCGGAAGAAATCATAATTGATCATTGGCATTAATTCATATGAAATAAGACCTGCTATGTTAGCCAAGACATCAATATGACCATGCTCTTTTTTAATTGAAACTATAGTACTTTTTACTGCTGCAAAATCGCAGATGTCAAGTTGAATTGGCTTAATATATCCACCTTCAAAAGTTTTTGAGTCTATCCACTCAAGACCTTTAATGTCTGCAGCATAGACGGTAGCTCCCTCTTTTGCGAAAAGCATCGCCGTAGCTTTGCCAATACCTGCTCCTGCACCAGTAACAATAGCGACTTTCTTTTCTAACAACCTCATATCAAATAGTAATTCCTCCGTCAATCACTAAAGAGTGACCTGTTACCCAAGATGATGCATCTGAAAGCAAATAGATGATTCCGTAGGCAATATCTTCTGGCTCGCCATAACGTTTAAGAGGATATCGTTCCATATCTGCTTTATATTGTTCTTCGCTGATCGCCCCCCCCCCAATAAGTGGTGTGTTTACCATTCCTGGATTAACGGAATTTACACGTATTTTCTTTGGAGATAACTCTTTTGCACAAAATTTCATTGTTGAATTGATGGAAGCCTTGGTCGCTCCATAGATGGAATTACCATAAGAGTATCCAAACACGCCTCCAATAGAAGATACAAAAACTATAGAACTATTTTTACTTAGTTTCTTTTTTTTCAACAATAATCTCAAAAGCTCAATTGGAGCAAAAAAATTAATGTCAAATACTTTTTCGTATTTTTCTCTTGTGTTGAATTGGAAAGGTGATGTCATAGGTATTCCTGCGCAAAGGACAAGACCACTTAATATACAAGAATTATTAGCAAGTAAATGAACATCATCCATACGTGTCAAATCTGCAATAATGATTTCGTGTCCTACCCCTTCCATCAAAGATAGGGTTTCTTTTAATCGTTCTTCATTTCGAGCAGTAATAATTACTTTAGCCCCCAATTTTGAACACTTTATAGCAGTTTCTCGACCAATGCCTGATGATGCACCTGTAACAAGTACTGTTTTTCCTTCTAATGAAAATGGATTATAGCTTATGCCCATTTCGAATGTTTGTTTTCTTCAACTAATATAAGATCAGATATTACAATGTCTTCTGTCTTGAACGCTACAGTTCCCCAAGAAAGACCTACGCCAAAACCACAACATATGAACTTTGAAGTTTTGTTCTCAACTATTCCTTTCAGTTGAGTAACTATGGTAAGTGGTATGCTGGCAGAGGAGGTGTTGCCAAAATCATACATACATGAAGGAACTTTTTCCTGTGGCAACTTCAATTTTTTTACTATCATATTGTTCATCTTCATATTGGCCTGATGGAATATGAAATAATCACTATCAAGATAGTTAAATCCATAATGCTCACCAAGTTTTTTCACAGACTTAGGAGCAGTTGAGATTCCAAAAGAAAAAACATCCATTCCTTTCATGTGTGTTTGAAGACGAGATAATTGTTTTCCTTCAATGTCTTCCAATTCAAAAGAATGTTGTGTAATTTGGTTGCGACTTCCACCGTCTGGTATAATAATAGCATCATAGCCTTCACCGTCGGTTCCGAAATGAAAGCAAAAACCATCATTCCCTTCATCATATTCTACCGCTGTTGCTGTTCCTGCATGACCAAACAAGGGATCATGAGAACCCTCTGCTCTTTTCTTGGCATCGCCACAAAGTAAAAGAGCTTTTTTTATAGTTCCAGAATTAAGCAAACTTGCTACGTTGCTTAAACCATACACCCAACCAGAACAACCAAGAGCAATATCTTCTGCATAACATTCTTTACTTAATCCAAGACGATGTTGAAGAATACAAGCAGTTGCTGGTAATATGTAATCTGCTGTTTGTGAAACAAAGACTATAGCTTCAATCTCTGATTTGTTCCACCCAAGATCTACTATGAGTCTTTCTGCAGCCTCATAGGAAAGATCAGATGTGGTTAATGTCTTGGATACATGACGTTCTTTTACACCAGTAACTTCTACAAATGCCTCTGGGGTGTAATCGTTTGATATGTTATCATCCTTAGAAGGATGTAAATTGCTGATAACATTCTTAGGAACGCTGGCAGATATGCCAGCGATCCTAACGTTCTTAAATTCAAGGAATGCCATTAAAGTTTTGCAATTACTTTGTTATACAAATCTTCTACTGTGACAGAGCCTTTAACATCATCACCCTTGAGGGCTACGTCAAATTCTTCATCAACCATAGCAATGACGCTTAACCCAATGAGTGAAGACCATTCGTCTAACTCATGAAATACGGTGTCTGCCTTGATTTCACTTGCATCAGTGTCATCAAATTGCTCAGCAAAGAGCTCTACAAATTCATCTAAAGTTTTCATAATTTTATTGTTATATTGTTGTTCAAATTGTTTACAAATCCACTTTTCTTGCAGGACTTCCAAAAACGTGCGTGCTCTTTTTTACTTTATTAAGAACCACACTACCTGCTCCTACGACAGCATCATCTTCGACTGTATTTAGAATGACAGCGTGACTCCAAATTTGGACTCTTTTACCCACTTTTATATCTTGATAAATATTGACGTAAGAAGCTGTATTTGAATAGTCGCCAATTGAAGATTGATGAGACATAGTTGTGTCACCAATACAAACAAATCGCCCTATTCTTGCACAAAGTCCAATTTTGGAAGTAGACAGAATGATAGAACCTTCTCCTATTTGGGCTGTCTTACTGACGAAGGCATATGGAGATATTAGGGTTTCAAATTTAGCTCCTTTGCTTTGTAATAATGTAACAATCTTTTCCTTTTCTATGGGTGAGCCAATTGCTAAAGCAAAATGTTCTCCTATAGAGGGCATCCAGTCTTTTATAGTACCAATGACCTTTTCTTCTATTTGATATTGTTCAAGATCTATAGGAAAATCATTTAAAAAACCTTTTATGTGCCATAAAGGTTCAACTTTGTTAATTGATTTTATTAAATCGTAAACGTCAAGTCCTAAATGACCAGCTCCAACTATTATAATATCTTTCATGTTTCTTACATTATAGATTGTTTGTTTTAAGTCTTCTTTTCGCCCAAAACCTTGCAAGGCTATAATAGGGAGGGAATAAGATTAATTTTAAATAATAATTACTATCCATAAATCTATGTTGTATTTTGTCCCAACCAATTAAATGCCATTTTTTTTTCTCAGTTTGTTTTAATAAGCTTAAAAAAATATTATAGCCATTTTTGTTTCTTTGACGGAGGTTTATGTTCAGCATTCTATATAAGTAACGAATACGAAAGTTATTAACCAAATTATAATAATACTGTTCTTTATCTTTAAAGAAATCACATACTATTAATATTGACAATAATCCCTGTTTTTGAATATATAAACTATGAGGTATATTCGCTACAATAGAATTGGAATTTGTACGTTCGTAGTGATATATGAAACAATTTATACTGGCAATTTTCTTTGACAGATATATTAAACGAGGGAGGACTTGGAAATCTTCATAATAGCTGCCACGTTCATCACATTTTATGTTGTTGTCTGTATATAGGCTTTTTTTTATTAGTTTACTCCAAATGGAAATAGTTGCATTATCTTGAAGCAAATTAGCCAACAGAGAATCTTTTTCTGGAAGCCAACCTTTGCAGTTAACTTTTATCGTATTATCTTTATGCAAGTAGAAACCATGGGTAAAAATGAAGTCAGCTCCAGATTCTTGTTGCTTTTTCACCAATAATTCTATAGCATTAGGTTCTATCCAATCATCAGAGTCTACATGTGTCACAAATTCTCCATGACAAGATTCGATAGCTGTATTTCTTGTTGCTGCCAACCCCTTGTTTTGTTGATGGTGTTTTATGATGATTTTATCTTTATGACACGGATACTTATCAATGATTTTTTCTAAAAGGACAATACTGGAGTCTGTACAACCATCATCGACAAATACAAATTCACAATTATTATATGTCTGAGCAAATATACTTTCTGCACAACGTTCAATATATTTTTCAACCTGAAATACAGGAACTAATATACTGACAAGTGGATAATTTGTGTTATTCAATGGAATATATATGTCTTAGAATAAATAGAAATAAAGATTTATTTCACAATAACTTTAAGCCAATCTCGTTGACAAGATATGGCTTTAATCATATCATTTTCTTCTTCGAATTTTAGTACAAGGGTTCCAATCGCATTATTAGCTCCGTCAAATGATTCGACTTGATCTCCCTTTTTTACCCAAATATCTTTTTCTATAATATTCGCTGGTAAGTTATTGTCTATTTCTATATGATCGAATACTCCATTTGTATCTGCATGAAGAATAATCTCAGCCCAATGTCCTTGATAGGGTCTTTGCTCTATATTAATTACAGAATCTCCCACAGAAGCTCGGGTAATTGCAGTTATCAGGTCTATGCCGGTGGCGTAACGGAGCATCTCACAAAGACGATTCCCTCCACCACGAGGTGTCAATTCCATGATGTAAGGTTTACCATTTGTACCAATTCTTGTTTCGATGTTATAAACAACAGTTTTTAAACCCAATAGCGTTATAAGGCGTTGAATTTCTGAAGTGAGATAATCTTCTTGTTCTTTTGTGAATGTTGAAGGCCAAGTGTATGCTGCTGGGGTAAAGGGGTTGCTTGCGTTCTCGTCAAATCGTTGAGCGTTGAAACTGACAAAAGCTAACTTTCCATCAATGGAGATGCTGTCTGAATCAGACGAACATCCTTCTTTCTCAATAAATTCCTCTACTATGATATGTCCAGAAATAGAATGATTCATTGCATGTTCTAAAGCGGGGCGCAAATCTTCCACTCTATCAACACGAGTAACGCCTTTGCTACCTGCCGCATCTGTGGGTTTCACTATTACAGGCCAAGGATACCAATATGTTTCTTCCATTGCAGCATCTACGCTGTCAAAGCCTTTGGAGAGTGGTACATTAAAACCATTTCTCTGGAGGAAAGTTCTGAACTTGTCCTTATTCTGAAGTATTTCTATTGATTCAAACGGTCCAAATGAAGGTAACCCCATTTTATTCTGTACGTATGAAGCAGCGATAACTCCAGGATCGCAAGCGAATGACATAATACCGTCAATTTGAAGTTTTTGGGCGACTTTAAGAACAGCATCCTTGTCAACAACGCTTACATTGCAATATTCATCACTGTATTGATGAGCAATGTTGGTAGGTATGTAGTCTGCTGTAATGACATAATAACCTTGTTCATGTGCAGCCTTGATAACGGGCAAGAGGTAACGCAAACCTCCTAATAACATCAATTTCTTTTGTTTCATCCTATTGAATAATCAAATTGAGGATTTTATGAATATCTTCATTTGTGAGCAAATGATGCAATGGTAAACAAATGACTTCATTCGCCATTTTTGTGGCTACAACCAAATTATCCTTATTTGCACTTGGTAGGCCTCTGTATGTTGAGAAATCACTAATCAGTGGATAGAAATACCTACGTCCTAAGATACCATGCTCCCGCATAAGGAAATATAGTTCATCACGAGTTTTACCATATTTCTTTGAATCAACAAAGATGGGAAAATATGAATAGTTGTGCTTAACTCCAGGAATATCATCCCAATAATTAATTCCTTCTACATTTTTCAATGCTTCTCTATATCTGATAGCTACTTGATGCCTTTTTTCAATAGCAGCATCAACTTGCTTTAAATTAAGAAGTCCGTATGCACTACGCATTTCATCCATCTTACTGTTAATACCTGGGGCAATAACCTCTGTTTCTCCAGCAAATCCAAAGTTTTTAAGATAATCAATACGCTTTTTTGTCTTTTCATCATGCATGACCATAGCTCCACCTTCTATTGTATTATATACTTTTGTGGCATGGAAACTTAATGTGGACATGTCGCCTGCATTGAGAATGCTTTCACCATTGACCTCTACACCGAATGCGTGGGCTGCATCATAAATAACTTTCAAACCATATTTGTCTGCAATTTCCTGTATAGCTTTAACGTTGCATGGCTTTCCATATACGTGTACGGGCATAATGGCAGTGGTCTTAGGGGTAATTGCTGCTTCAATTTTATTTGGGTCTATATTACCCGTTTCTGGTTCGATGTCAACAAATACAGGTTTGATACCATTCCACCAAAGAGCATGAGTTGTTGCAACAAAAGAGTATGGAGTCGTAATTACTTCACCAGTAATACGAAGAGCTTGCAATGCGGTAATAAGTGGCAAAGTTCCATTTGTGAACAAACTTACGTATGGAACTTTTAAATATTCTGCTAATGCTGCTTCTAATCTCCTGTGAAAAGAACCATTGTTGGTAATCCATTTGCTTTCCCAAATCTCTTTGAGTAATTCATGAAATTCTTCAAGATTTGGTAAAAGTGGAGAAGTGACAGTAATGCTTTTGTTCATTTAGATGTATGATTATAATATAGCGAGTGTATTGTATTTGGCAAAATAAGACAAATGATTAAAATATTTGTTGTTATTTGAATATTAAGATATTAGCATTCACTTTTTCTCCTCCCTCAAACAATACTATTTGAGGTAAAAAAACATTAATAATGAATGCCGCTTTGGAGCGTTTGTCTTGTGTGAATACAATAAAAGCATGCAACGAAACGTTAAATTTCGTTACAATCATTTTGCACTGTGGTTTTTTGTGAGCTTATTTTCATTATTTGTATCTTTATATTCTCACTTATATAACCAATTTTGACGTAACACTCGCAGTATCTTTTGTTTACACTCGCATCTAGTTTGAAGAATTGAGTGCTCGTATTATTTTGGGTGCAAAGGTAGCTATTTTTTCCGAATTGTATTACTTTTTTTAGAAATAATTTAAACAGCAACAAAAACATGTGTTAAAAACGTGAAATAACTTGTTGTTTTGATTTCGTACAATAGCAATCAATGTACGAATGGTATAAAGCTATTGTACGAATAGTACATGACTATTGTACGAATGGTACCGCAATTGTTTTCATCGATTTATTGTTTTTATAATGAATTCCATGTCTTCTTTTGAGTATCTTTGATCAATAGGTAATGGTACCATCTTTTCCGCTAATGAATATTCTATGGAATCTGTGTCTGTCCATTCTAAAACATTAGGCCAATAATTTGCAACATATATTTTATTGATAATAAGGTGTTCTCTCAATTTTACATCTTCTGAATAATAAGGGTATATTAATGGTGTGGCGCTTTTTATATTATTAAAATTTAACAAATTGCTATCACTTAATTGTTTGTGTAAATAAAGAAAATTGTCCTGTCTAATTCTTGCAATTTTTTCATAATCAATCGACTGCATGATACGTTGAGTAAATTTTGACATTTGTTTAATGTCTTGATTAACAAGGCATTCTTCTGATATGTGGAAAGCGGTAAACGCATACTCTTGTGAATAATCAATACTATTAATTAAGTGGTTCATTCGATTATAAGAGAAATCTTGTTCTAATTGTATGTCTACATGCCCATTTGTATATAAATATGCCCCATCTGACACACCAAAAAATTTGCGACAAGAATAAAATGTGTCAATTCCTGTAATGGGAGCTGCAAAAAAAGCTTGGGTGTTGTCAATTATAAGTTTTTCTCCATAATGCTGTGCAAGAAAATTTACATATTCTTGTTTTAAACCAAAATAATTAGTATAAAGGATAACTTCATCTTTTCCTAAATCAATGATTGTTTCTAATTCGAAATTTCTATTGATATGGTAAAATTCATAATCAACACCTATTTTAAGAATTGGTTCTATAACAGAATCACAAGTATAAAATGGAATGTATATTTTTTTACACTGACGATAGCGTAATATATACTCTAAACAATTACGACCCGTGTTAAGTTTTATGGCTCTTTTGTGATATTCCTCATGTAAAGGAAGTTCCAAAGAGAAGTATCCACCAATTGCTTTGCTCATATTGTTAATCTCTCCTAAATATATCACGCGTATATACCTTATCTTTCACGTCGTCAAGGCATGTGTCGTAGCGGTTGGCTATGATGGCTTGACTTAGTTTCTTGAATGTTTCCAAATCATTGACAATACGACTGCCAAAGAATTTGCTGCCATCTTGAAGTGTGGGCTCGTAGATGATAACCTCGGCTCCTTTTGCTTTGATGCGTTTCATGATGCCTTGAATAGAGGATTGACGGAAATTGTCACTATTTGACTTCATAGTCAAACGGAATACGCCGATGGTACAGTCCTTCTCTCGGTTTACGTCCCAAGAGCTGTTTGCTTCATAGTATCCAGCCATAGTTAATACGCGGTCGGCAATGAAATCCTTTCGAGTACGGTTGCTTTCTACGATAGCCTCTATCAGATTCTCTGGGACATCGGCATAATTCGCTAACAATTGTTTTGTATCTTTAGGAAGACAATATCCACCATAACCAAATGATGGGTTGTTGTAGTGTGTTCCGATGCGAGGGTCGAGACATACACCGTTGATAATGGCCTGTGTGTCAAGTCCTTTCATTTCTGCATACGTATCGAGTTCATTGAAATAACTGACACGAAGAGCCAAATAGGTGTTGGCGAAAAGTTTTACGGCTTCTGCTTCCGTTAAACCCATGAAAAGAGTTTCTATGTCCTGCTTGATGGCACCTTCTTGCAATAAACCGGCAAATGTACGAGCGGCTTCCACTAAACGAGGATCGTTCATGTCGGTTCCTACGATGATTCTACTGGGATACAGATTGTCGTATAGCGCACGACTCTCTCGTAGAAATTCGGGAGAGAAGAGTATGTTTTTAGAACCAGTCTTCTTACGAATACTATCGGTAAAGCCAACGGGAATCGTAGATTTTATCACCATGATGGCATTGGGATTGTATTTCATCACGAGTCCGATAACCGTTTCTACGGCCGATGTGTCAAAGAAATTTTTCTTTGAATCATAATTCGTGGGAGCGGCAATCACCACATAATCAGCATCTGTATATGCTTCTTCTGCATTTAGTGTTGCTCGAAGATTCAATTCCTTTGTTGCGAGAAACTCTTCAATTTCTTTGTCGATAATGGGAGATTTCCTGTTGTTGATTAAATCTACTTTCTCGGGGATAATGTCTACCGCTGTCACTTGGTGATGTTGTGACAATAAAGTTGCGATAGACAATCCAACATATCCTGTACCTGCAATGGCTATTTTTTTCATGATTATTCTTGTCTTGTTAAAGTCTTTAGGGTCTTTAAGGTCCTTAAGGACTTTAAGGATTTTTTCTATAATAATGGGTTCTTGTCACTCTTATACCAAGTCATAAATTCCTTGATTCCATCGTGTAAAGACCAATGTGGCTTATAGTCACATTCTTGTTCCAAATGACTTGTGTCGGCATTTGTTTGGTATACATCACCTGGTTGCATGGGCAAGAAAATCTTTTCCGCGGGTTTCCCGTATGCATTTTCAATCTCTGAAATAAAGTCCATCAACTTTACGGGATTGCTACAACCGATGTTATATACTTTATACGGTACATTGTTAGGACATTCTTCTGCTTTCGGTTGACGGTCAATGACATGGATGGTTCCTTCCACGATGTCATCAATATAGGTGAAATCGCGAATCATGTCTCCATTGTTGAACACCTTAATAGGTTCTCCTCGTTGAATAGCTCCTGCAAATAACATAGGCGACATATCTGGTCTTCCCCAAGGACCGTAAACGGTAAAGAATCTCAAACCAGTAGTTGCGAATCCATACAATTTGCTATAAGCATGAGCCATTAATTCGTTCGTTTTCTTGCTGGCGGCATAAAGACTTACAGGATAATCCACCTTGTCGTCTTCACTATAAGGAACTTTCGTGTTTAATCCATATACAGAGCTTGAAGAAGCGTAAATCAAATGCTTCACATGATAGTTCCTACATGCTTCCAAGATATTCAAAAAGCCAACGATATTGCTTTGCAAATATGAATATGGATTGGTAATGGAATATCTGACTCCTGCTTGAGCAGCCAAATTCATGACCTTATCAAATTGCTCTTTTTCGAAGAGGGTATCAATGCTGGGTTTGTCTTCAAGAGCCATGCGGATGAATCGACAATCGGGTAGGGTAGAGCTAACCACTTCTTTCCCAAAAGTAAATTCATCATTTGGTTGGGTTATTCCGCACTCACGCAATCGCCCATATTTCAAACGTGGGTCGTAATAATCATTGATATTATCAATGCCAACCACGATGTCACCGCGTTTAGCCAACATGAACATGAGTTTAGAACCAATAAAACCAGCCGCGCCAGTAACAAGTATCTTCATATATAATTAATGTATAATCAATAGGTTATTCTGAAAAAATACGTTGAGCTTCTTCATAGCTATCCAAAGAACCAATATCATAACGAGTTCCTGGCATTTGCCAAGCATGGATGGTCGTTACGTCTACCAAATAATGAGCTAAATTACCAGGAGCATCAAAACCGCAACCATGATTCATGCAATCACGAATCAAGGGTAGGTCTTCTTTCTTATAAATATAGAAAGGTGGAACAGCCCAATTAGATACAGGCTTTTCTGGTTTTTCCTGCATTTCCTGTACTTTCATGTTCTCGTCTACGGCAATCACACCTGTTCGTTGCAATTTTCTTAGTTCTGGTTCATGATGACACATGATGACTGAAGAGTTCTTTGCTTTAAAGAAGTCAACAAAACCTTGGAAAGAGAAATTCAAGATGTTGTCAGCAGCCACAACCATGATGTCATCGGGCCATTTGTTATTGACCATTGACCGTTGAGCATTGACCGTTGTCTGTTGAGTGTTTTCGATGGTGTTGATGGCGAGTAACAAGTCGCGTACGGCTCCTAAGCGAGTTTCGTTTGTCGAAGTGCCGTCATCGATGATGGTAATCGGTTTCCTATGTTCACCTTCTTCCATCCTTTTCTTTGCCCATTCCTGAAAGATGGGGGCAAATTTGTGGTTGCTAACAATGATATGTGAATCAATGTCTTGAATATAGTCAAGGTCATCGAGCATCCTATCGAGAATGGTTCGCTTCCCTATCTTAAGCAATGGCTTGGGAAAATTCTGTGTAAGAGGGTAGAGGCGAGTGGCATACCCTGCTGCAATCACGATATTTTTCATGTTACAAAAATTCTACGCCATTGGCTGGCTTACAGAAAAACATCTCAAAGGTGTCCTTGTATTGTGGGAATTCCTTCAAGTATTCTGCTGTTATATATTCGCGAATACTCTCTTTCTTCGTAGAATCAACGAGGGCGATACAGGCTCCCTTGAAACCGGCACCACTAAAACGACCTCCATAGATACCTTCCGTGCGACGCATGATTTTGTAAAGGGCAATCAATTCGGGCGAACCACATTCGTAATTGTTCATCGAACTCTCACAACTCTCGAAGATTAACTGACCGAACGCCTTGATGTCACCTTTCTTCCATGCTTCCACACCTGCTTCCACGCGGTCGCACTCCGTATAGAAGTGGCGGGCACGTTTGGCAAAACGTTCGGGCATCTTGTTCTCATATTTCTTGAAAATATCCTCATCAACATCACGAAGTCGAGTGGCTTGCAATTCTTTCAGAGGTACGTTTTCATAGGCTTCCATAATCCAAGCTGCCGTTTTGCATTCAGAAACACGCAAGTTGTAATCGGTTCCCGTGAGTTTACGGGTAACACCAGAGAAGAAGATGCCAAGTTCAAATGGCAATTCCTTTTGATTCTCTTCGCCTCCGAATGGCAATAAAACATATTCTGATGTGCGTGTGTCCAAATAAAGCAATTTATCTGACTCGCACAGAACTACACATGCTTGGTCAAGAATACCATTGTTCAATCCCACGTATTCACGCTCAGCTCTTGATGCATAGTGAATTACTTGCATTTTGTCAAGATATAGGTTGTTGATTTTACCTAATGCCATAACAAATCCACAAAGTAATGCTGCTGATGAAGACAGACCGCCGATAGGCATGGAACCTTTTACGACGCCTCTGATTCCTCTGCGCAACTGAAAATCTTGTTGCAAGGCCCATACGGCACCGCGAAGATAGTCGCCCCAGTTGTTTTGTTTCTCATCTACGGGTCGTTGTACGTTGAATGTCATCAATCCCTCAAAGGAGAGAGAGCACATTTCTACTTTTCCTGATTCGGTTTCCGAAAAAAGGAAATCAATACCACTATCAAACGCAAACCCTGAAACCAATCCGTGTTGGTGGTCTACGTGTGCGCCTAAAGGACATATACGATAGGGTGAAAACAATTGGTAGAGAGCATCTCCTTTACCAAAAAAAGTACGATAAGCTTGAAATAAATCGTTTGAAATCATACGTTTTGTTCAATTTGGCTGCAAAATTACTAAATATTTTTTTCATTAATGTGTTTAAATCGATAATTTGTGTATTTTTGCAGAAATAATTGATATAGATATGGAAATTATGAAAACTTTTTTGACAAAAACCTTGCTTGTGTGTGTATGTGCCATGTTTACAGTATCGGCTATTTCCGCCAAGGAAATACCAGTAACTAAGTTTCAATGTGCAGGTCCTTTTCCCGTGTTTAAACCGCTTGAATTGGATAGTATAAACTTGAATCAGAAATCTTTTACGGATAAGGATTTGTTGGAAACATCCGTTGATTTCGATTTAACTGCCCATGGTAAAATACTGGATGATAGTATTGCGCCAGGTATAGATATGGGTTATGCCTTGTATATACTACGTTTCAATGCCCAAAACATATCGTTTGCGAAGGCTAAAGTTAATGTTTCTGGATTAGCTGATTATCAATTGTTTGTAGATGGGAAAAAGTCGGATGGCAAAAACGTGGAATTAATTCCTGGTTCTCATGTTTTCGACATCAAATATTTGTCGAAAGGAGGCAGACAAGAGAAGGTTAAAGTGAGTCTATCTGGTGTATCAGAAGAATCAATCTTGTTGTCTACTGGTGCGAAACGTCTTTTTTCCATGAAGGAAGTACTTGAAGGAGAACGATTGTCGGGTGTTAGTTTGTCTCACGACGGACGTTTTCTCATCACTCGATATAGTGAGATTCTACCAGGGGGAACAACATCTTGGAAATACCAGTTAACGGAATTGAAAACGGGAAGGATAGTAACGGAGTCTTCAACATCTATTCGTTGGATGCCTTCTACCAATCGTTATTATTTCACGGAAAAGAGCGAGAAAGGCAGGAGAATAATAGTCGTGAATGCGGAGAATATGCAAAGTCAAGTGCTTGCTGATGGTTTACCTGATGAGTCTTTTGCGATTTCTCCGACAGAAGAGTTTCTCATTTTCAATCATCGCAATACAGGACCAAAGAAAGATAGTGAGGTCTATGAGATTGTGGAACCTGATGATAGACAACCTGGTTGGCGTGACCGTAATAGCTTGGTGAAATATGACATCAAGACTGGTGTTTCCCAACCATTAACGTTTGGTCATCATTCAGTTTCTTTGTTGGATATTTCACATAATGGGCGATTTGCTTTACTGATGACAAGCAAGAGACGACTAACGAAACGACCAACAACCCTTCATACTATTATCCAATTGGATTTACAGACCATGAAAGGCGATTCCATCGTGGTAGATGATGGCTTTGTCTCAGATGCTAAATACTCACCCGATGATAAGTGTATAGCAGTAGTCGGGTCGCCTGAAAGTCTCGATGGAATCGGCAAAAATGTGCCAGAAGGACGAATCCCAAGTGCGTACGATTATCAGTTGTATACGATTGATTTGTCAACGAAGAAAGCCAAGGCTTTAACGCGAGATTTCAATCCATCCGTTGGTTCTGTTCAATGGGCAAAATATGATGGAAAGATTTATTTTACGGCTGATGACCGTGATTGCATTCATCTGTTTAAGGCAGATCCTGTTTCTGGGAAAATCCAACAATTACCCATCGCGGAAGATGTGGTCTCTTCTTGTTCGATGGCAAAAGATGCACCAGTTTGCGCATGGTCTGGCGAAAGTGCCAGTAATGCTGCTCGTTCATATATCATGAATACTCATACGGGTAAATCTTCATTATTGGAGGATTTCAGCGCTAAATTCTTAAAGGATGTGGAGTTGGGAACGTGTGAGGCATGGGATTTTGTCAGTTCCAGAGGCGATTCGATTAATGGTCGTTATTATTTGCCTCCTCATTTTGATGCTTCCAAGAAATATCCACTCATTGTTTATTATTATGGTGGTTGTACTCCTACAGCTCGTCATTTCGCCACACGTTATCCGATGAATGTATATGCGTCGATGGGGTATGTGGTTTACGTGATTAATCCAAGCGGTGCTGCGGGATTTGGACAAGAATTCTCTTCGAGACACGTCAATACGGCAGGAGAGGGCGTTGCCGAGGATATTATCGAGGGAACAAAACTCTTTGCTAAGCAACATCCTTTCGTAAATGAAAAGAAGATTGGGTGTATCGGAGCAAGTTATGGCGGTTTCATGACGCAATATTTACAAACGAAAACCGACATCTTTGCCGCCGCAATCTCTCATGCCGGCATTAGCGACCATACTTCTTATTGGGGTGAAGGATATTGGGGCTATAGTTATAGTGAGGTTTCCATGGCGGATAGTTATCCTTGGTCAGACAAGAAATTGTATGTAGACCAAAGTCCGTTATTTAATGCAGATAAGATTCATACGCCGATTCTCTTCTTGCATGGAGTGGCTGATACAAACGTACCCGTTGGAGAAAGTATCCAGATGTTTAATGCCTTGAAGTTATTAGGTCGTGAGACGGCATTTGTTGCTGTTGAGGGCGAAAACCATTGGATTCAGAATTATAGCAAACGCATGAAATGGCAAAATACCATCTTTGCATGGTTTGCGAAATGGTTGAAAGATGAACCGGAATGGTGGCAACACATGTATAAGGAACAATCAATGTGAAGTTGCCAACTTCCTTAATTCTTTCAAGGCTTTTTTCCCAGCTTCCTCACCGATGAGAATCATTTGTCGGATATCTTCTCGTGAGAAGCTGGCTGCATCATAGTCCTTTAGATTAGGATTGATGTATATGTCTGCCAATTGACGATTCTCGTTGTGCTTTTTCCAATCAGGACGAGAGATGAGCCAATCCAATACGCCTCCAATACCATATTCCTCTTTCAAGGAAAAATCGCGATTTTCATGTTTACGTTGCGCAAGGTCGATGGCAATTATAATGTCTGCACCCATTTTTTTTGCTATGTCAACGGGGAGATTATTCAACATACCTCCGTCAACCAATAGTTTTCCTTCCCATTTCACGGGTTTAAAAGCCCCCGGAATACTCATGCTGGCTCGCATGGCTCTTGCCAAATTGCCACGTTGCAATATCACTTCTTCCGTATTGATGATGTCTGTGGCAACACAACGATATGGGATAGGCAAGCTATCGAAATCTACAGAGTCGGGGAGATTCAACAAATCGGAAAAAACGTTGGATATTTGTTGGGTACCAGCGATGGATTCAGAGAAAATGTTTTCCCAATCCGTATTGACGAAGAGAGAATCGAGTTGTTGTGAACGATAGCCAACCGAATAGAGTCCTCCAATAATGGAACCGATACTTGTACCTACGATATAGTCGATATGTAATCCTGCTTCCTCTATATATTTGAGTACGCCAATCTCTGCTGCTCCTTTAGCACCACCACCGCCCAAGACTAATCCTACTTTAGGACGGTCTTGGGCGAATGATGTAAGAAATATTGTTAGACAGAATGTTAGCGCAATCTTTCTCATGGTGATTAGTCGTGAATAATCAATGCGGATTGTGGGTGTACAATGATTTCGCCTCCAACTATCTCGCCTAATCCTCTTTCCTCAATCTTTCCATCTTGGCAAACAATAGTATATTTGCCATCTGGAATGTTGACCTTTTTCTCTTCACGATTGCCATTGAAAATGACGATAATGTCTTTCCACGCATCACCTCCTGCATGATTCTTGAGCATAAAACCAACCAGACAAGGTTCTGAAGGAAGGAATTGCAAGTGCTTGCGGACAAGTTCTGCTTTTCCTAAACGGAATGCGGGATGATTTTTTCGCAATTGGATGAGATTCTTGTAATACTGGAAAACATGCGGATAACGATTGAGATTGTTCCAATCGAGGTGATTGACGTCATCGGGAGACTCAAAAGAATTGTGAACACCCTTCTTGTCGCGCAACATTTCTTCGCCACTTAACATAAATGGAACACCTTGACTGGTAAATACCGCCGTTTGTGCCAATAAGTCAAGACGAATGAGTTCATCGGTGGAAATGCCTGGTAACTCCGTCTTTAAGCGGTCAACAAGACACATGTCATCATGACAACTTACATACGATATTTGTTGCGTTGGCTCGTTTGCCCACGATGCTTTGGAGTAATTAACTTTCTTCATGTCCACTTGAGGATGGTCAATGGCTCCAACAATACCAAATTTCAAACTCTCCTCTTCACCAGCGATACCTGCAAGAAACGCTCCTTTCGTATCATCGGAAAACGGTCCTCTTAACGCATCTCTCATGTCATCGCTAAATGCAGCAATACCATTGAGTTGTTTGGTGTTGGCTTTTACGGCAAGCTTCTCTTGTGGATAGGCACATTCACCAGCACTCCACCCTTCTCCATATATAAATATGGTGGGGTCGATATTGTTGACTTCCTCACGAATGATGTTCATGGTCTCAATATCGTGAACGCCCATTAAGTCGAAACGGAAGCCGTCAATATGGTATTCGTTAATCCAGTATTTCACCGATTCAATCATGAATCGCCGCATCATCGGTTGATTTGAAGCCGTTTCATTGCCACATCCAGAACCATTGGAATACTCCCCTTTGTTGGTCTTGCGATAGTAATAATCAGGATAAGTCTTTTGGAAATTACTATGCTCAATGTCGTAAGTGTGGTTGTAAACCACGTCAAGAATCACGCCAATGCCAGCATTGTGCAAGGCTTGCACCATTTGCTTAAACTCCTTGATTCTGCATGTTGGGTCTGAAGGATTGGTTGAGTATGATCCTTCTGGCACATTATAGTTCACGGGATCATATCCCCAATTGTACTTGTTGTCTTGAAGTCTTGTCTCGTCGATGGAACCAAAGTCGTAACTGGGTAAGATATGAATGGCATTTACGCCTAATTCCTTCAAGTGCTTGATGGCTTTCGGTTCCGTTAATGCAAGGAATTTTCCCTTATTTCGTAAACCAGATGAGGCGTCAATGGAAAAGTCACGATGGTGCATTTCGTATATCACGAGGTCTGCGGGAGATTTAACGATAGGTCTTTTGTCGTTTTCCCATCCCGAGGGATTTGTGTCTTTCAAGTCGATAATAGCACCACGCTTCCCGTTGATACTTACCGCTTTGGCAAAAACTCCAGGTGTCTCTTCTAAATATTTCTTTCGTAAATTGTTTACCCGAAAAGTATAGAAACAACCTTTCAAGTCGCCTTTTACGGTTGCCGACCATACTTCACCCGTCGCATTCTTTGGATAAGGCATCTTGATGGTCTTGTATGGCTTGGGCGAATTAGCATCTTTATAAAGATATAGTTGTACTTTTGGGAAAGCCGAACCACCGTATGGCGCAAACAATTTAAATGTTGTTTGCTTGGGAGAATATGTTACTTCGTCAAAGTTGAATACTTCGGTCGAAGGAATTGCCACCTTTGTTTGTGCGAAAGATGTGGAGAGGGCAGTTGCCGCCACGATGGAAAGAGATATTTGCTTGATATTCATGTTGTTAAATCTTATTGTTCCTCGTCCATAGGATAACGTACACCCCACTTAAAACGCAATTCATCCATCATCTTCATGATATAGAGTGTTTCTTCCAACGGCATTTGTGGCGGTTCGATGAGGCCTTCTTTCAATGCTTGTTTGCAAGCAATGAACTGATATTCATATCCCGTAATCTGTTTGGGTACGTTGATGTCTTTCACGAACACCCTATCTCTCTTGTTGATTCTGATGCGTTGGGGGTTGTTGATGTTGTCGATGATGATATTTCCTTCTGTTCCAGCAATTACGCCAATATTGTCTCCTACACAACAAGCAGACGATTGCACGTTGGCAAGCATTCCATTGGCAAACGTAAAGCTAATCGCATTTGTCAAATCCATTCCCGTATCAGACTTCACACATTGCGATTCCATCTTCTCGATAGGGGAGTCACAGAACATACGAACAAAATTGATGGCATAAACACCAAGGTCTAACAATGCTCCACCACAAAGGTCGGGACGCATGATGCGAGGTTTATTGCCCATACTGTAACCAAGTGTGGCTGTAATTAAACGCGGAGTTCCAATCTGACCATTACTGATAAGTTGTCGAACGATTTGCACGGCTGGTTGATAGCGCGTCCAAATGGCTTCTGCCAAAAACACTTTTCGTTCTCGTGAAATCCTGACAATATCGGCAGCTTGACGATGATTAGCCATAAATGCCTTCTCCACCAAACATGGCTTGCCGTTTTCCAAAGCTTCCTTTGTTACGTCATAATGATGAGAGTGTGGGGTTGCCAGATACACTAAATCAACGTTTTCATCGGCAATCAGTTCAGAATAAGAGCCATAGGCGCAAGACACTTGCCACTTCTCGGCAAATGCTTGTGCCTTTTCCAATGAGCGAGAGGCAATCGCATAACAACTCGCGCCTTCCAAATTCTTCAGCGTGATGGCTGCCTTTTCGGCAATCCAACCAGCTCCAATGATTCCTACACGTAAGTTTTCCATGGCTTTCACTTCTTATTTGGCAATGAGCGAAATGGCAAAACCACCTCCGCGAGCTTCTGTCAATTTCAATGTTTGTCCAGCTTTCACGGTTTTCTTGGTGATAGTATACGCTTTGGGATTCTTCTCGTAGTCGGCATCTTTAGCGTCAGCATAGATGGTACAATCGTACTTGCGTCCTTTATCGAGGAAGTCAAGCTTTATGACTGATTTGTGACCATTCTCGTCGCATTTTCCACCGATAAACCAGTTGTCGGTATCTTTTGCCTTTCGAGCCACCGTAATATAATCAGCAGGTTCGGCTTCCAAATAAATCGATTCGCTCCAATCGCAAGCCACATCCTTGATAAATTGGAAAGCGTCCATGAATTTCGCATAGTTTTCTGGTAAGTCGGCTGCCATTTGCAAGGGTGAATACATAGTTACATAAAGCGCTAATTGTCCTACGAGTGTGGTATGTACGTAGTTGGGATTATCACTCCAAGTCTTGAGTTGTGTTTCCAAAATACCTGGTGTATAATCCATAGGGCCTCCTTGTAAACGAGTGAATGGCAAAATAACCGTATGATCTGGGCGAGAACCACCGAAAGCCTCATATTCTGTACCACGAGCGCTCTCGTTTCCAACTAAGTTCGGGTAAGTACGACATATTCCCGTGGGACGTACCGCTTCATGTCCGTTCACCATGATATGATGTTTGGCGGCCTCTTTGATGACGTACATATAATGGTTATTCATCGATTGGCTATAGTGATGGTCTCCTCGGGGGATAATATCGCCTACATATCCCGTCTTTACGGCATCATATCCATATTTGTTCATCAACTCATAAGCCTCTTTGATATGGCGTTCGTAATTCTGTGTAGAAGAAGAAGTTTCGTGGTGCATCATCAACTTTACTCCTTTCGAATGGGCATAGTCATTAAGAGCCTTAATGTCAAAATCAGGATATGGTGTGACAAAGTCGAAAACGTCACGTTTCCACATGTTTGCCCAGTCTTCCCATCCTATGTTCCATCCTTCAACCAATATCTGGTCAAGGCCATTTTCAGCGGCAAAGTCAATGTATCTACGTACCTTTTCGTTGTTGGCAGCATGACGACCATGTGGTTTCACACTCTTCCAATCCACCTTATCTATATATATAGACGGGAAGTCATCCGTATAATGCCAGTTGCTCTTGCCTACAATCATTTCCCACCATACACCACAGTATTTGGTTGGATGAATCCATGAAGTGTCCTCTATCTTACAGGGTTCGTTGAGATTCAAGATTAAGTTGGAAGACAACATGTCGCGTGCATCATCAGACACCATAACCGTACGCCAAGGTGTATTACAGGGTGTCTGCATGCACCCCTTAAGACCAGTTGCATCTGGAGTAAGATGACTTATAAAAGTATATGGTGCAGGAAGAGGGTAATTACTTGGTTGAGGATTAGGCGTGTATTGATTACTACAGCCACCTAACTTATCTGCAAGATGTTTTGTCTCTTTATCAACCAATTCCAAGTGCATCGTAGCATAATCTAAACATGCCGCTTCGTGGATATTGATGTAAAGACCATCTTCTGTCTTCATCTGCAAAGATGTTTGTACACCCGTCTCTGAGAATACGGCAACAGAAGAATTTCCCCAATTAACTGCCTGTTTCATGCGCTCTCGAATACCCGAAAGTTTTGTTTGTTGGGTTTCTTGCTCCTGAGTATCGTAATCACCTGGCAACCACCAAGCGGTGTGATCTCCCGCCATGGCAAATTCCGTACGTTCCTCTTTAATCAGGAAATAGTTAAGTTCCTTTTGTTGCGGAAACTCATAACGGAATCCTACACCATCATCATATACGCGGAAACGAATGATGATGTTCCGTTTTTCCTTGGCTTGCGTCAACGTTACGGCGAGTTCGTTATAATGATTGCGAATGGTGGAAGTTTCACCCCAAACGGGTTCCCATGTCTCGTCGAACGTGGAAGTTTGCGTATTCGTTACGCTAAATCCATCGAGCAAGTCGGTTTCATTGAATCCTTTAGATGCGTGTTTATCCTTTGCCAATTCTAAACCTAAGCGAGAAGGAAGAATGACTGGCTTTTTCTTGTAGTTGACTGAGTATGTGGGAATTCCCTTACTCTCAATCTTGAAGGTCATCTCTACGTTTCCGTTCGGAGACGAGATGGTTTGTGCTGTCAGTACTTGATTCATGAGCAATAATGAAATCAAGGTTAATCCTAATCGTTTGATGCTTCTCATGCTATTCGTATTTTGTTATGTTTTGTAATGTTATGCTTTGTATTTGATAAATATATGGTTTGCAAGGGATAAACATAGTGTTTACGCATGCTAAATGATATGTTTACGTAGGCTAAATGATATGTTTACGCATCGTATCCTTACCTCTCCGTTTGCTCAATGAGGTCTTGGATGTTCTTCATGAACCCTTCGCATTCCAGTAAGTCCTCGATATTCAGGTGCATACGGTATCTCCAGTAATGTTTGGGATTGGCTGGAATGTTCACGCGTTCGGCATTGGCATCTTCCAAACGAAGGTGTTCGTCAATGGCAAGCCAATCTTGAAGGGCGATAACACACACCATGGAAGGACAATCGAGGTGTTCCTTGATGATTTCACGTGCCAACCATGCTGGCAGAGGATGTGGAGCATTGCCGCCACGTTGCAACATCATGTTGAAATATACCTGTGTTCTCTCTGGGTTTTCGTCCCACCACATGCGTAGGGTAGGGGTGTCGTGCGATGAAATGGTGCAGACGGAGCGATAGGGATTGCGCGAGAGATAACCGAATTGTACTTTTGGGTCTTTAGGCATACTCTGTAATTCAAGAGAAAGAATGCGCAACTCGTTCATTACCCATTGAACGCAATCTGGAACCATTCCTAAATCTTCCGCACAAACCAACATACGGGTTGCCTGAACTAACTTTGGCAATTTCTTCATGGCTTCCCGATACCAGAATTGATTGTTGCGACGATAGTAATAATCGTTGTAAAGCCTGTTGAAAGCCGACTTGTCTATGTCGTACAATGCCTCGTACATGAAGTCTTTTTGCGCTGAGATGCGTGGATGGAACTTATTCTTGTCTTCTCTATCACGAACGAAGAGTACGTTGCTTACCAATTTATACAACAATTCACGTAAATCCTTGTCATCAACGGCGTTTTCTATCTTCCTTTGCGTGTCGTATTCGGGCTTCAAATCCCAAATATCGTCGTGCGAATGGTTGAGATACTTCTGCTTGATTTCATCGGCACGTTCTCCGAACAGTCTTTCCAAAGTCCAGTTGGCAATGAATGGGCGCGTGAATAGCTCTTCTTGGAAGTTCAATCCGTATGCCTCTATCTCTTCGCGAGACAATCCCAATGACGGCGAGAATTGTCCGAGCAAGCCATGAACGCTTTCGATGGGGATTTCCCAAATGCGGAAGAATCCCAATACATGGTCAATGCGATATGCATCGAAGAAGTTTGACATGTTTTGGAAGCGACGAACCCACCAGATACAATCGTCTTTCAACATCTCATCCCAATTGTATGTGGGGAATCCCCAGTTCTGTCCGTTCTCAGAGAAATCGTCTGGCGGTGCTCCAGCTTGTCCGTTCATGTTGAAGTAACGCGGTTCTGACCATACGTCACAACCATAACGGCTCACGCCAATGGGAATGTCGCCCTTGAGAATCACGCCTTTCGACTTGGCGAAATCGTGTACGTCCTTCATCTGGGTGTAGAGAATATATTGCACGAAGTAATAGAAAGCCACTTCCTGATAGGCTTTCGTGCGAACGTTGGTTAACGTCTTGCGGTCGTCTTCATTCCAAGTGAGATGTCCATTCCATTGCGTGAGGTCAACCGTACCATATTTATCGCGCAGAGAACAATATTGTGCGTATGGAACAAGCCATGATTCAGACTCCTTGAAGAATGTCTTGAAGTCGCTGGTCTTCAACATCTTGCTACCTTCTTGTTGGTAGATTAACTTCAGGTATTCGTTCTTGGCATTGTTCACCCGTTCATAGTCAATCTGCGGAAGTGCGTTGAGTTCCTTGCGCAATTCCTCAAACTTCTTCATTTCCTTTTCGTCCTCAATGGCAGGCAATCTTCTGAGGTCTACGTATTGTGGATGTAATGCGAAAATGGAAATGCAACTATAGGGATATGAATCTGTCCATGTGTGGGTGGTTGTCGTGTCGTTGATAGGAAGTACTTGCAACAATCGTTGTTTGGTAGATGCTACCCATTCTACCATCTTCTTGAGGTCGCCGAAGTCGCCTACGCCAAAGCTACCCTTTGTTCTCAACGAGAACACGGGTACCAATGTACCTGCAACTTTCGTGTTGCAGATTTCAAAGAAGGCTTGTTCAAGATGATGAACCGTTACGATGGAACGGATACTATTGATGGAGGGTAGGGGCATCTTACGGTTTTCTCCCACTTCCCATAATACTTTCTTTCGCTTGCCATTGTCTATCACTACGAACTTGAATTCAGATGCTCCCTTTTTCGGTGCGAATCGCGTAGCGTCAAGAGTGATAGTCCATTCGTTAAAGCAATGCTCTGTCATGGGAATCGCTCTCGTTGGGTCCCATGCTCCTAAGTATTTGTCTTCTCCGACGATGGCTAATTGTTGGTTTCTATGTAGTTGTGGCGCACGTACTATCAGTTTCAGGGCGTTTGGCATGGGACGTTGTGTTCCCTTGGATATTCTGATGCCCCTGAAATTGATGCAATCGGTAAATGCGGAACTATATAGATATGAGTCTTCTGGAATGTCAATCCACTTGTCATAAATGTCAAAGTCGGTATTTTCGTTGGCATTGAGTTCCACGAAATGGGCTTCCGTCAGCCATTCGTGACGTTTTTCGCGTCCTTCACAATCTACACTATAATAATAATGTATAGAAAGAATGGTGGAAGAGAGTTTCAATTGACAACTCCATTGCTCTCCATCAAACGTGGACATACGGTATTGTGCAACTTGTTGGTCATTGTTGACATCTGTCGTTACGAGGTTTAAGACGAGTTCTTCTCCGTAGTTGGTTCTATAATTAATATGAAAATAAATATTCATAGGCTGTAATAGTTTTAAATTTTGCGTCAAAATTAGCAAGAAATACTAAACTATGATAGCCTATGAACAATCAAAAGGGCGTTTTAACTATGCAAACGTTTGCATTGTAAACTACTTGTTTCCTGTCTTTGAAGTGTTTTACTGTTCTTGTT
>OCTX011985212.1_pt1 | contig 33899 bp, 17 predicted proteins | sample 1539691 | NCBI WGS metagenome assembly OCTX01 (sample SAMN02144231, study PRJEB22623) | gut metagenome | biome: sheep rumen | host: Ovis aries | place: New Zealand
GATTTCATGACACCAGTCGAGTTTATCAAACAAAAATATGGAGAGAATAAAACAATTATTAAGTTGTTGCGTTATTAATTTGAATCCTGCGTTTCTTTCCAAAGTAAAATCTCTTTTGTTCAAAAAAGGAAAAGAACTCTCAAAATGGCAAAAATCACGTGAATATTTTCTTTATACAAATAAAACAATTTCATTTTGTAAGTCGTTGATTATGAAGTAGTAAGTTTTTTGATTGAAAAATATAATTGATACATTTAAAGTTTTATCTTTGTAGAAACAAAGAATTTCCTAATTTTGTGGGTGTATAATTGAAATATTTATAAAAAAAAGCATCACCCCCGAACCCCTCTCCGAGGGGAGAGGGGAGTGAAATGCTTTTCTAAGAGCGTTAGAAAGTTAGAGAGTAAGAAGCAAGAGATTAGTAATCAGGTAAGAGGTAATAGGTGTGATTAGCTTTGCAATTGGAGAACATATCTCTCACCTCTCACCTCTCACCCCTTACCTCTCACCTCTAAAAGTTGAACGAATGTGAACCCCAATAATAAGCAAATATGGAAAGAAAGAAGTTGTTCCTCGGGCTTTGTCTTCTGGCATGTTGCCAAATGGCAGATGCAGTGGTAGAGATAGGCAAGACCTATCGCATCGTGCCCGACGGAAATGACAAGAAGTCGCTCTTTGTGGATAACTCCTCGTTGGCAGAGAAAGCCCCCATCGTGGTGTGGAGTGAAACGAATGTACCAGCCCAACAATGGGAAGTGGTGGATGCTGGCGGTGGAAACATCGCGTTGAGAAATGTCTATACAGGCAAATACATGGACGCTACCAACATCGCCCTGTCGCAAAGAAGTCAAATCAGCGCGTGGACATTGGAGGCGGTGGATGAGAGCAACAATGCCTATCTGTTGAAACAAGGGAAATACCTACGAGTAATCAGTACGGTAGATGGACGACAACCACAGGTGAGCAATAATGCGCAGACATGGTACTTTGTGGAAGTGGAACCCCAACGCACGTTTGACGCAAAGGCACGTCAACGGATGTTAGACGGTTTCCTTCACCAATATATGCAAGACAAGGGTAGTGGCTATCGCACCTTCGTCAATGGTAGTTGGGGAGAGGCAGAGACGCTGGAAGCCATTCTCGACTGCTATGAAGCCACGGGCGACCGCACTTTCCTGAATGTGTTTGAAGCCTGCTACAACTATATGCGCTATCATGTGGGAACGACATGGAATGGCGGAACCGTGGTGGGTGGTTATGATTGGTTTGGCTATGACTTCAACGACGACGTGATGTGGCTCATCATCGCTGCCGCCCGCGCTTATCATCTCACGGGGAAATTGAATTACCTGAATGATGCCAAGCGCAACTTCGATTTGATTTGGCAACGAGCCTATTTGGGATATGTAGGACTGTTGAGATGGGCTGAATACACAGGCGACCGCAATGGTGCCAACTCATGCATCAACGGACCGGCAGAGGTGGCAGCATGTTATATTGCCGCTGGTACGGGCGATGATAGCTACTATGAGAAAGCCAAGGAACTCTATGCCAACCATCGTAAGTATCTCTTTGTGCCAACAACGGGACAAGTATATGATAGCGTGGTGTTCGACCCGAATAATGTCAGCGTGACCAGTTGCAACAAATGGGCTTCCACCTACAATCAAGGTACGATGTTGGGAGCGGCGGTGTTGTTGTATCGCCATTATGGAGATGCACAATACAAGCAAGATGCCGACCGCATCATCAACTATGCCAAGAACAACCTATGCAATGAGTTCAAACTCGTACATGTGTGTCAGAATGCCAATGGCGACTTCCAAGGATTCAAGGGAATCTTGATGCGCTATGCAGGACTCTATGCACGGGAGTTCTCGGATGCCAACACGCAGGATTGGTTGATGAAGAATGCGTTTCATGCCTACAACAACATGAACTCACTCTCTTTCGGACATTCCGCTTGGTTGACAAAAGCCAAGGAAGACATGATGTTTGGAGACGTGGATTATAGTGCTTCAGGTTCTGCTTTCGGTGCTTCTACGGCGTTGACGGCTGCCTGTAGCGTGCCATTGGAAACACGATGGGCGACAGGACAAACATGGAAACAGACGTTGCCAGCATCGAGTGCCACGAAAGAAGGAAACAAGGAAATGACTTTCTCTTACCATGCAACGAAGAGCGGACATTATAAAATCATCGTCTTTTATCGTCAGGAAGAGAAACGCAACGTCTATCTGACGGTCAACCAAGCCGATGCTGCCTTGACCGTTTATCCTTCATCCAAAGACCAGACGAACCAAATACCTTTGTTTGCCACATTGTTTGAGGGCGACAATCATTTGTGCTTCAGTAGCGATTCTGCTCTGCCACAGATAGAGAAGATAGAAGTGATGTATTTGGGTGATGTGCCCGATGCGTTGGAAGCAGAATATGGCATTACTACGGGACAAGCCGCTATCTCCAAGGATGAAGATGCATCAGGCAAACAATATGTTCGTTTTATCGGAAATGGAAGTAACAACATCTTGACACTCAAGTATGATGCCCCGAATGCAGGGAAATACGATGTGAGCGTGGTGTATTTCACCAGTCAGAACAGACAGATGTATGTCAGGGTGAATAGTGGGAGCAAGACGATGGAAACCTATCTCTCTACGGGAGGATGGGAGGCTTCAACCGCACAAACGAAAACCATGACCGTGACGATGAAGGCTGGTACGAATACCATTGTCTTGGGCAATGATACCAATTGGGCACCATACGTAGATAAGTTGGTGATAGTACCTCATGTAGAGCCTTCATCGGTGGGCAATATCCGTGCAGAACAAACCATCGATAACGACGCTTGGTATCTGCTGAACGGGATGAACATGAAGCAGCCATTGACGAGCGGAATCTATATTCATAAACAAAAGAAATACTTAGTAATGAAATGAAAAAGCATAAACTCATCTTATTAATGTTGTTGTTTGGTGCAACCACCATTGTTTTTGCGCAAAAGAATCAAAGTGGCAATCCCATCTTTCCAGGATGGTATGCTGACCCAGAAGCCGTGGTGATGGATGGACGTTGTTGGGTGTTCCCCACCTATTCAGCACCCTATGACGAACAACTGTTTTTTGACGCTTTCTCGTCAAAGGACTTGGTGAAATGGAAGAAACATCCTCGGGTGTTGACCAACGAGCGAGTGGGTTGGGCAAGACGCGCCATGTGGGCTCCAGCCATCGTGAAGAAAGACAAGCAATATTATCTTTTCTTCTCTGCCAATGATGTTCATGAGGGCGAAGTGGGAGGTATCGGTGTGGCGATTAGCAAGAAACCACAAGGTCCTTATCATGATGCCTTGGGTAAACCGCTCATCTCACATATTGTCAATGGTGCGCAACCAATCGACCAATACGTCTTCCGTGATGATGACGGACAATATTATATGTATTATGGTGGTTGGGGACATTGCAATGTGGTGCGTTTGTCAGACGACTTGTTGAGCATCGTACCGTTTAACGATGGCGATACTTACAAAGAGGTAACGCCCGAGCGTTATGTAGAAGGTCCCTTCATGTTGAAACACAACGGAAAGTATTATTTCATGTGGAGTGAAGGAGGATGGGGACAACCCGATTATAGCGTGAGTTATGCTATCAGCGACTCTCCATTTGGTCCGTTTCATCGGATAGGGAAGATATTGGAACAAGACCCAGATGTGGCCACTGGTGCAGGTCATCATTCCGTCATCAAAGACCGCAAGGGCAATTGGTATATAGTTTATCATCGTCGTCCGTTGGGAGAAAAGGAAGCCAACTCGCGACAGACGTGTATCGACAAACTGGAGTTTGAAGAGACGGGGAAGATTCGTCCTGTCAAGATTACGAAAAAAGGTGTGAAACGTACGAAATTTTAGAAACAAATAAATATTACTTCATCATGATGAAAAGAATAAATAAACTAATTGTTTGCACGCTCCTCCTATGTGTAACGATGGAGGTGCATGCGTTGGACGCTGAATATACACTTCGTCTGAAACAACCAGGCAATCCTGCCGTTACCTATCAACTGACTCAAGACGGAGGTCAATTGAAGGCAACCAAGCGTTTGCCTTTGGTTATCACGCAAATGGCAACCCAAGAGGGAGATGTATGTAAGTTGACCGTACAACTGAAAGCCGAAGAGAGAGTCTATTTCAACCTTGGCGTACGTGCCAAGACGGGATTCGCCACCGACGATTGCGATTTCTATCTGCCAGGATTCTGGTATCATAAGAATCTCCGTTCACCCGATTCAGCCCCCTCATTCCACACATCCAAGAGTTGGAACTTTCGTGAAGACCGTTTGTCTTCTCCTTTGACGGGTGTTTTTGATGCGAAGTCGGGAAAGACATTCATCGTGATGCGTCAATTAGACCAACCTGTCGAAGCATTGACTACCCATCAAGAAGGAGAAGTGATTTTGGGTGGACCTACTTCATTGGGTTATTTAGGCTTTGACAATGAGGGCGACCGTGCTTCGCTTACTTTCGGTTATCCTTACGTAGAGACACCCAAACGCTATATCCGTAAGTTGACATTGGTGAATCCCATCACCACATTCGCTCGTTTGGACAAAGGCGAAAGCATTACGTTAGTGTGGTTCTTGCGTGAAGGCAAGGCAACCGATTATGGTCAGTTCGTGGCAGAGACTTGGCAATATGCCGTTGATTGTTTGCGTCCCACTCCGTTGAAACCTCTCTATTCACCATCGGAAGTAAAAGCACAATTGGCAAATTATTTCCGTCAGTCGTATGTGGACAAATATGCGTTGAAATACCATTCTGGCTTGAGCATTCGATGTGATGATTGTCTGCCTTGCGACCATGTGCAATTAGGCTTTTGCGGTAGGGTGTTGTTGAATGCCTTCAATGCGTTGGAATACGGAGAGCAGACGGGAGACCAAAGACTGGTAGAGATGGGACAAGCTATTTTCGACAGTTGGCTTCAATATGGTTTTACGGGCAAGGGATATTTCAAGGAAGAGATGCGTATTGCGAACGGAATTCCTGCCGATGCCGACATCATACATAGTATTCGCGAACAATCAGAAGCGGTGTATGCCGTGCTTCATTACCTGACTTATGAGAAGCGTCAAGGTCGTCAGCATAAGGAATGGGAAATGAAAATGCGCACGTTGATGAATAGTATGTTGGAATTGCAGAAAGCCGATGGTCATTTCCCACGTAAATATCGGGATGATCATAGCGACGTAGATGCTACGGGTGGTTCTACTCCGAGTGCTACATCGACATTGGTGATGGCTTACAAGTATTTCGGAGACAAACGTTATTTGAAAGCAGCCCAACAAACCGTTGATTATCTCGAGAAGAACATCATCTCGAAGAGCGACTATTTCTCATCTACGCTTGATGCCAATTGTGAGGATAAGGAAGCGGCGATTAGTGCCGTAACAGCTACGTATTATTTGGCGATGGTTAGCAAGGGAAAGCAAAAACAACATTATATCCAATTGTGTCAACAAGCAACCTATTTTGCCTTGTCGTGGTATTATCTCTGGGATGTACCGTTTGCACAAGGACAGATGTTGGGCGACTTAGGATTCAAGAGTCGTGGTTGGAGTAATGTGTCGGTAGAGAACAATCATATCGACGTATTCGTATTCGAATTGGCGCATATTGCCAAGTGGCTTGCCACTCAAACGGGTGAATATCGTTTCCAGTTGATGCACGATGTCATCAGTTCTTCTCTTTCCCAATTGTTGCCCACCGAGCAACGTCTTTGTGGCATTGGTGTTCCTGGTTATAATCCCGAAGTTGTTCAACATACCCATTGGGATTATGGACGTAATGGCAAGGGATTCTACAATGACATTTTTGCACCTGGTTGGGTGATAGCATCATTGTGGGAATTGTATTCGCCTCAAAGAACGGTGGAGTTTCTGAAGAAATAAAAAAGCCTCACCCCCGAACCCCTCTCCGAGGGGAGAGGGGAGTGATATGCTTTTCTAAGATAGTAAGATAGTTAGAAGCAAGAAGCAAGAGATTAGTATTGCAAATGGAGGACATAATTCTCACCTCTCACCCCTAAAGCTAATCTCTTGCTTCTAACTTTCTAACTTTCTTGCTTCTTTATCCTACTATCTTACCTCTAATACTATCAAAAACAAGTAATATTCCTCAATATTTCCTTAATACACGAGAGGGTAGGGGTGTTTTTGCAACTATTTGATAATCAATGGAAAGAATTGTTGTATAAAAATAAACTTGTTATACAAACCATATTCTATTACGCGTATGAGAGGGATTTGTCTAACTTTGCCAACAGAAAACGTAAATAGCTAAAAACGTATCGAAATGAAGAAAAAACAATTTTTGAAATTCTGCTTCGGATGGATGCCTACAGGTGCTATGATGCTTTGCACCATGACCATGCTAACGGCTGGACCATTACTGCCTCAGGCTTCCGCTGCCATTGAGCAGAATGCGAAATCTTCGCAAGTAACGGGTATGGTGACCGACGGTCAAAAACAACCGTTGATTGGTGTTACGATTACCCTGGTAGGAACAGATGTACATGCCCTCACCGATATTGACGGTATGTTCCATATTGATGTTCCGTCGGGCAACAAAAATGTGCTTGAGTTCAATTACATCGGTTTCAAGAAGAAACAGGTGAACGTGAACGGAGCCATGTTGCTGAACGTGATGCTCGAAGAAGAAACGAGCGAGTTTGAAGAGGTTGTGGTTACTGGTTATAGTAGTCAGAAGAAGGCTTCTATCATCGGTTCTATTGAGACCATTCAACCTGGTGAATTGCAGTTTGGTACCACACGTACATTATCTAACAACTTGGCAGGTAAGTTGAGTGGTGTGATTGGTATCCAACGTTCAGGTGAACCAGGTTATGATGACTCCAACTTCTGGATTCGCGGTATCTCTACTTTCTCGGGTAGCAACAATCCTCTGATTTTGATTGATGGTGTGGCACGCGACTTGAACAATGTTGACGTGTCGGAAATCGAGTCTTTCTCTGTGCTAAAGGATGCATCTGCATCAGCTATGTATGGTGTTCGTGGTGCTAACGGTGTAATCGTTATTACTACCAAGCGCGGAAAAATTGGAGCACCTCAAGTGCGTTTCCATTTAGAGCATTCTATCAACCAACCGACGAAGTTGCCTGAGTTCCTCAATGCACCAGACTACATGACATTGCTCAATGAATTGGCACAACAAGACGGAACAGCTCTGCCTTTTACCCAATTGCAGATTGACCGCACACGCATCGGATATGACCCAGACCTCTATCCTAACGTGAACTGGGTGGATGAGATTACGAAGAAATATGCTTACACCACTCGTGGAAATGTAGATATCAGCGGTGGTAGTGATTTCTTGCGTTATTCTATTGTTGCAAGTTACTTCAAGGAGGGTGGTATCTTAGAGCAGGATAAGAGTCTTATCGTTGACAATGCCACGAACAACCAGCAATTCAACCTCCGTACAAACATCGATATGGATGTAACGAAGACTACACTCTTACGTGTAAACATTGGTGGATACTTGAACCGATTCAAGAAACAACGTTGTAATACCGACGATGCTTTCGGTCAGGCTTTCCGCACATTGCCATTTGTACATCCTGCACGTTATAGCGACGGTGCCATTCCAAAGATTTCCAATCGTGCCAACCCTTGGCAAACGGTGACACAACAAGGTTATGACTTTACCACATCTTCAAAGATTCAAACCCTCTTCAGCGTGGAGCAAGACTTGAAGATGATTATCAAAGGTTTGAAGGCAAAGGCACTCTTCAGCTTCGACCGTTGGAATCGTAGTCGTCGTAGTCGTACGGCCAATCCAGGTACCGTATTCCCCGCAACAGGACGTGATGAGGAAGGCAACTTGATTTATAGTCAGTTTGAGACAGGTGATGAATCTATGGGTTCCGAACAAGGAACGGAATATGGTAATACCAACGTTTATTTCGAAACCGATTTGATGTTCAATCGTCGTTTTGGAAAGGTTGACGTTGACGCCCTTCTTCTCTATAACCAACAAGCTTACGACGATGGTAGCATACAAGACTATCGTAAGCAAGGTATTGCAGGTCGTTTGTCTGGAACATACGACAACCGCTATGTGGCTGAGTTCAACTTCGGTTATAACGGTTCTGAGAACTTCGCCAAAGGAAAGCGATTCGGATTCTTCCCATCATTCGCTATTGGTTGGCTCATGAGTGAGGAACCTTGGATGGAATCAATGAAAGACACCTTCCATAAAATCAAGTTCCGCGCCAGCATCGGACAAGCCGGTGATGATAACATCGGTGGTCGCCGCTTTGCTTACTTAGGTACACTCTATACCGGTCAGGAAGGTTATACATGGGGAACTACAGGACAACGTAGTTATAGTGGTATCACGGAAGGTGATATCGGTGTTGACAACCTGACATGGGAAACCGTAACGAAGAAAAACATCGGTGTGGAACTCGGACTCTGGAATATGCTTGACTTGAACTTCGACCTCTTCAGGGAAAACCGTAAGAACATCTTCATGCAGCGTTCTATCGTTCCTACGCAGAGTGGTTTCGTTCAGGCACCTTGGGCAAACTTCGGTAAAGTGACCAACCATGGTGTTGAGATGACGCTCAACTTCCATAAGCAATGGAACAAGGATTGGTTTACATCTGCCTACGGAAACTTCACCTATGCTAAAAACAAGGTGGAAGAGAAAGATGAACCCGAAGTATTGAAAGGTACTCACCGTTCTGCTACAGGTCGTTCGATGAACGAACTCTGGGGACTTACCGCTGAGCGTCTGTTTATGCCCGATGACTTCAATAGTGATGGTACACTCAAGGCTGGAATTCCCAGTCAGGAAGGTGTAGGAGCCGTTACTCTGCGTCCTGGTGATGTGAAATATGTAGATGTCAATGGCGACGGTGTCATCACAGAGGAAGACGAAGGCTTTATTGGTGGAACAGAAGACCCACGTATCGTTTATGGATTCGGTGGTGTTGTTAGCTACAAGAATGTTGACTTCAACTTCTTCTTCCAAGGTTCAGGTGATATGTATCGTGTGATTGGTCGTCAGCCCTATTTCCTCCCTGGTGGTGGAACAACGACTGAAGGTAATGCCTATGCTATCAATATCAACGACCGTTGGACGGAAAACAACCAAGACCCACATGCGTTCTGGCCTCGTTTGTCTTATGGTCCCAATGTCAACAACTATCGTGCCTCTACATGGTGGAAGAAAGACATGAGTTTCTTACGTTGCAAGACCATCGAGGTGGGTTACACGTTCCCAAAGAAATGGTTGGAGAACTTCTACGTGAAGAGTTGTCGCGTGTTTGTCAGCGGAAACAACCTCTTCTGCCTCTCTTCTTTCAAGATGTGGGATCCTGAGCTTGGTACCAACGACGGTTTGAAATACCCCATGAACCGCTCTATCATGTTTGGTTTAGACATTAATTTCTAATGCATAATACAAAAGTTGATCAAATGAAAACGACATATATCAAATTAATCTGCGCAATCTGCGTATTCAGTGGAACATTGGTATCTTGCTCCGATTATCTCGACAAAGAACCTGACACTGAGTTGACCACCGAGATGGTCTTCGATAACCGCGACAAAGTGTATTCGTGGTTGGGATATGTTTACAACATCATCCATACACCCGACAAATGGGCTCTCACGGCTGATGGCTACGAGGTATTTGCCGATGACATCACACCCTCTGCTCGTTGGCAACAATGGGACTGGGGTGGAGTTATCCCAAAGATTTTAGGACAATGGACCATCAACTCCACATGGGGTGGTAATCTGTGGCACATGATGCCCCGATACATCCGTCATGGCTATATCTTCAACAATATGGTGAAGGCTATGCCTGACCACGATTTACCACAATCGGAAATCGACAACATGAAAAACGAGATTAAGTTCCTCTGTGCATACGCTTGGTGGCAGATGGCAGAGAACTATGGTGGTATTCCTTTCAAGCCCGACTATATCGCGCCTACAGACTTTGAACTCTCTGACCTTATGGTAGGACAATCCAAGTTTGACGACGTGGTTGACTATTGTGACAAGCAGATGTATGAGGCAGCAATGGCTTTACCTCCCGTCTATGATGATCCTTCTAAATATGGTCGCGTCAATCGTATCATGGCACTCACTGTAAGAGCGCGTATGTTGCTCTTTGCAGCCAGTCCGTTAGTGAATGGAAATAAGTGGTACACGGAATATGTAAACGACAAAGGTGAACAGATTTTCAACACCACCTACGACCACAACAAATGGGTGAAAGCAGCTCAAGCTTGCAAGCTTTGTATTGACGAGGCTGAAAAGGCAGGATACGCCCTCTACATTGAGATGGGACCTAACGGAAAACCAGACCCATTCCTCTCTACCTACAACGTACATATCAAGCGTTGGAGTGAGGGAAATCACGAGATTACTTTCCCTGTAACCAAGGGCAACAGTTATCGTGACACATTCCTCCGCACGGCATCTGTTCGTGAGTATGGTGGCGGTAATGGATTGGGCGTTTATCAAGGTCTTGTAGATGCTTTCTTCACTCGCAATGGTTTGCCTATCACCGACCCCAATTCGGGTTATGTAGAGGAGGGTTTCTCTACTACTGTTGACAATCGTTCTGATGTTACCTCATGGGAATATGGAACGGGCAATCCTGGTGAAGTGACGGCACGTGGCACCTATAATATGTATTGCAATCGTGAACCACGATTCTATAATGCCGTGTCTTTCCATGGCTCGTGGTTGGCAGTAGGTAAACGTAAGTATAACTTCTTCATGAACGGTCGTGACAACGTGCAGACTTCCTCTCCCCACGATGCACCACAGAATGGTTATTTGGTGAGAAAAGGTTTGAACGTACTCGACAACTATCTCACGGGAGCTATCACCGAGCGTCAAGGCTTTACCTATCGTTTGGCTTTCACTTATCTCGACTATGCTGAGGCTGTGAATGAGGCAAATAACGATGCATCGGCTCGTCAGAGTGCTATTGAATACGTGAACCGTATTCGCGAACGTGCTGGCGTACGTAAATATACTTTCAATCCCGTTGAATTGTCTGATGAGGATTATATCCAGATACAGAATACGCAAGAGGATGTACGACGCGTCATCCGCGCTGAGCGTCGTGTGGAATTGTGTTGCGAGAACAACCGTTGGTATGATATTCGTCGTTGGATTGATGCAGAGAATCTGCCAGAGATGTGTGGTGATGATTATGGTATGAACTTCCAAGGACGCAACCAAAACGAGTTCTTCAAGCGTACCGTATATCAAACGCGTGTGTGGAAACGCCAATATTATTGGATGCCTATCTATATTGATGAGTATGAGAAGAATCCTAATCTGCGTGAGGCTCCGTTCTGGGTGGCTGAATCAGAGTAAAACGGGAGAGTTCTTTCAAGCTTAACGGAATCATTAATTGTAAATAGTACAAAGTATGAAAAAAATATATTATCTTTTCGGGTTGTTTTGCACCATGTTTGCAATGACATCCTGCAATGAAGATCCGACTTATTTCGAATTGCCCACCTATCCTGACGAGATGCATGTGAAGGCTTCCGTTGAAGAAATCGTGCTCAACAAGGGCATTGCTGACCAAACGGCTATCACGCTTACTTGGGATAAGGCGAACAGTCCTATCTCTCTTACAGATGAAGTGACTTACAAAGTGTGTCTGTATCCTTCCGCTCAGAAAGACTTGAAGTCGGAATATATAGAGACGGGAACCAAACAGCAACTTAATCTTACCCACGACCAACTGAACTCTATGGTTGCTCGTTGGGCTATCCCTGGAGAGGCTGTAAAGGTGACGGCTCAAGTGTTGAGCAATGTTCAGAACGAACAAAAATATGTGAGACCTGAAATCTCTACCGTTGAGTTTACCGTGACGGGATATGAGAAATATCCTCCATATCTCTATATGATAATAACCGACCTGAATGGAACTCAAACCACTCAACGTCTAGAACAGCGTCAATTGGGTACGGGAATCTACGAAGTGACATTCAACATGGTGCCATGTACCTATCACTTCCAGACTTCAGAGGCTGGTTATCCAGTGTATGGAGAGGCTACCGAAGGTAAGCTCGACTATGTTGTGGAAGGAGTATTTAGGGAATTTACGAATAATGTGTCTGGTAGTCGTACGATTATCGTGGACACCAATTCTGAATTCAACGATTGTCGCGTGTTGAACATCGTACAATTGCCTACACCTGGTCTTATCTGGATTTGTGGTAATGGTTGTTCTGTAGGATGGAATACCAATACTTCTGAAGGACGTTTAGAGATGGTTGGTGGTGCTCGTGATCCTTATTACTATGCTTGGACGGGCGAATTCACCGCAGGTGGTGAATTGAAAATCGGTTTGGGTAATGGATGGGGAGACCAGTTCTTCTATGCTCCTTCAGATAATGCAGACCCATTGACCGACCATCGTCTCTTCATGTATCGTTTCCAGGATGATGGTGGCGATGTGAAATGGGTGCCCTCTGTTAGCGGACGTTACACCTTTACGCTTTGTCTGTTGGCAGACGACTTAAAGACCAGTTTCGTACCTGCTCAATGATTGTGAACAATTAAAATCGAACCAGATGAAAAAGACTGTATCAACCAGCAATATGAAAGATAGGGTTTATTGTATATTGATAGCTCTTTATGCGCTTTCTTTCTCTATCACTGCGTATGGCGATGATATAGTACAGACGTATCATAATCCTGTCAGCAAGTATAGTCTTCCTGACCCCACGGTCATCAGAGATGCCAATGGTTATTTCTATCTCTATGCCACCGAAGATACGCACAACGTGCCCATCTATCGTTCTAAAGACCTTGTGACATGGAGATATGCTGGAACGGCGTTTACAGATGCTACTCGCCCGATGGATTTCGTGCCTAAGGGTAGCATCTGGGCTCCAGACATCAACTATGTCAATGGGCAATATGTGCTTTACTACTCTAAATCGGAGTGGGGGAAGACATGGGAATGTGGCATTGGTGTAGCCGTGAGCGATAGACCTAATGGTGGTTTCCATGATGCACATAAGTTGTTCATATCCAGTGAAGTGGGAATAGAGAACTGTATCGACCCGTTTTTCATTCAGGATGATGGTAGGAACTATCTCTTTTGGGGTTCTTTTCACGACATCTATGGCGTGGAACTCACTGAAGACGGATTGGCTGTAAAAGATGGTTGCAAACCTCAGAAGATTGCGGGCGGATTGATAGAGGCTACTATGATCGTGAAGCATAATGGCTACTTCTATCTCGTTGGTTCTGCAGGTACCTGTTGCGAGGGTGCAAAGAGTACTTATCGGTTAGTGGTAGCTCGTTCACGCAATCTGTTTGGTCCTTATGTTGACCGCAATGGACGGAGTGCCATATCAGATAACTTCTCTCCGCTTCTTAACAAGAGTCCTGAAGTATATGGACCTGGCCATTGTTCTGAGTTTGTTCAGGATGATGCTGGACAGACATGGGTGCTCTATCATGGATTCCAAGCCAACGACGTAGATGCTGGTCGTGTCATCTATCTCGACAAGGTGGAATGGGGTTCTGATGGTTGGCCGCAAATTCAAGGAATGCGTCCTTCTGTTGAGGCAGAAGTTCCCTTGTTTGGTGAGGCTGCTGGTATTGAGAATGCTCAGCATGCCACGACCGATAACTATATGATTCACCAGATGGACGGTTGCAATGCCTATCGTATAGACAGTAGTGATGGTTTCCCTTTTTCGTGGCAATTGTTCTCCTTGAGTGGTTGCCTGATTAATCAGGGAAGATCGCAGAATGAAGCTATTGTCGATACTTCCATGGTAGAACGAGGCATGTATATCATCCGAGTGAGTGGAGGAAGCGGCAATTGGAGTGAAAAGATTTTTAGATTATAAATAGTTGTTAGTTTTTATAAACATTATTGTTTAGGTTAGTTATTTAAAAGGGTAGATGTTTTGTTTCACCTTCGCTATTTGGGAAAATGGCCATTGAAACAAAACTCCAAATCGGTCATTAGAGATTCGTATATTGAATACCTCTAATGACCGAGTTCGTTTTAGTAATTCATAAACACCATGTTTGCGTTGGCTAAACGATATATTTGCGACGGTTAAACGATATGTTTGCGCTTGCTAAACATAGTATTTGCAAAATGCATAGGAAGAGTCAGATTTATTTTGTACCTTTGCATCCGAATCTTAACCCTATATTATGAAAGACGTTTTTCATCCTCAGAATCAACATCATCAAATGAACGATTCTTCCAACAAGAAACAAACGATTGTTCAGCACTATGCCGACGGAATTGCAAGCGTGATGCGCAAGGCCGTGGTATATACTGAATTGCGGTTTTACCAACGTAGTGATGTCTTATATCAACTGACTCAAGTTTTTTGTCAACGTTATTTACCTCGATATGGCGACCGTACTGTTGACCAGATGGTACAAGCTGCCCGCAGCACCAAGCAGAATATTGCGGAAGGTAGTACTGACGGGCAGACATCTTCTGAAACAGAACTGAAATTGTTAGGTATAGCCAGGGGCAGTAATCAAGAACTCTTAGAGGATTATCACGATTATCTGAAGCGAAAAGGAATGATAGAATGGTTTGGTAATAATAATCGTTTTGATCGTTTGCACCGTTTTTGTCAGGAGCATACTCTTTGGGAAGATTATCGTCCTATTGTTGTACGAATGAACGATGAAGAATTGGCAAACATGGCTATCTGTCTCTGTCATCAAGTGGATAAGGCATTGGCAAAATATATCGAACGAAAAGACCGCGAATTCACCACTGAAGGAGGTATTCGTGAGCGTATGACGGCAGTCAGACTGAATCAACGTGAGACTCAAAGGCAGATTATAGAGCGCCAAGCAGCAGAGATAGAAGCCCTTCGCAAGGAAATAGCTCACCTAAAAGAGATTATCAATAGAGGCAGAGATTCTGGATAATCCAGATAATCCGGATATTCCAGATATTCCGGAATTTCCAGAATATCCGGATTTTCCGGAGAAAACTTTATCCGTATTATAATTATGATTTGTTAATAATTTTTAATTATTCGTGGGATAAGTACGAAATCAGTTGTTTTTATATACCTTTGAAGTTCAAAACCTATTGTAAAATAACCTATTCATGAAATATATTTTCTCTTTTTTTCTAATCGCTTTTTGTTGTGCGTTGCCCACATCGGTTTTTGCTGATCGTCAGATGGAAGATTGGCTTCACAAACTCGACGAAAGTCTTGCCAACCGTGAGAAGTATGAGCAGAAACGGGTGGAGCGGATTAATAACCTGAAAGAAATGATGGATTATGCCAAAACGCATGGCAAGGAATTCGAACAATTGTACGGTCTTTATAATGAATATAAGAGTTATTGTTACGATTCTGCCCGTCATTATGCCAATGCTTCCCTTGAGGTTGCACAGTTGGAGAAGAACGAGCACAACATCGTGATGGCTCAAAATGCCATTGCTTTCTCGCTTATTTCCGCAGGAATATTGAGTGAGGCACATGAAGTGATGAAGTCCATCGACCGTAGAAAACTGAGCGGAGAATTGTTGAACGAGTATTATGATAACTATTGCAGGTTGTGGCGTTCTATGGCTGACTATGTGAAAGAGGAACCTTTCTACACCAAATATATTACGATGAGTAATGCCTATTTGGACTCGTTGAAGCAGATGACCCCCGAAAACACTATGCTTTGGTGGTCGCTTAATGGTTCTCACCAAATGCGTGATCGTTTATTTCAAGATGCATTGGCATCATTCAACAAGGTATTGCAATTGTGTGGTGATGACAAACGGCAAAAAGCCATGACTGCGGCAGAAATGGCATGGGCGTATATCTTTCTGAACGACGAAGACAAGGCCATTGAATATTTCGCACAATCGGCCATTGCTGATAACGAGACAGCCACGCGTGAGATTACGGCACTCTATCATTTGTCGCGACTGATTTACAAGCGGGGTGACTATGAACGTGCCAGTACGTATGTGCATCAGGCATTGGAAGATGTTAACTTCTATAATTCACGTCTGCGCAAGGTGGAAATCAACGATATCCTACCCATCATCGAACAAGATAGGTACAATGCACTAAGAAGTCAACGCAACTGGTTGTTTGCTACCACTGCCTTATTTGTGATTCTGTTGTTGGCCATCTTGTGGAGTTATTGGTTTATCAGGAGGAAAAACCGCAAATTAACTGAAGCCCGTGAGACGATAGCTGGTCAATTGGATATGTTGCAAGAAGCCAATCGTATGCTGAAAGAAGATGACAAGATTAAGAATGCCTACATCGGTCGTTCGTTCTACACGAATGCGGAGTATATTGCTAAACTTGAAAAACTCTTCCTCACCATTGACCGCAAGATTGCAACCCGACAATTTGACGATTTGCGTTCGATGCTGAAACTATCGACACTCAATGCAGAGCGAGAGAATATGTATGAAGCATTCGACCAGACATTCCTCAAACTATTTCCAGACTTCGTGGCACGATACAATGAACTCTTTGAGGAGAAGGATAGGAGAGTACCTTCCAATGATCATTCCCTCACTTCGGAGATGCGTATCTTTGCGCTCATACGCTTGGGCATCAACGATAGTGAACGAATCGCTAAGTTCCTCGATTACTCCGTGCATACGGTGAATACCTACAAGACACGTATCAAAAATCGGTCAACGGTAGAGAACGACCAGTTCGAGAAGCTCATTATGGCTATATAATGAAGGGAAAACGCCGAATATTTCCTTTATACAAATTGATAATTTTTTAAACCGAAGTCGTTAATAATCAATGACTTCGGTTTTGTATTTTCTGATATTCATTATACATTTACTTGCTTTTTTTATAATCGCGCGATTATGTGATAATTTTGCAGTTGGAAAAACTTAAACAAGTTATGAAACGATTGATTACAGTGATTTCTCTCTTTCTTAGTCTGACATCCTTGACGGCACAGACCGAGAATCCCGTAGCAGACCCCAGTGCAGTGATAACATCGGGGAAAGCCCGTTTTACCGTATTGACCCCCGAGATGATTCGCATCCAGTATAGCGACCGCAATCTGTTTGAAGACCGTGCTACGTTTGCCATCATCAACCGTCGTTTGCCTGTTCCTCAATTCTCGACCAGTGAGCAAGATGGTTGGTTGACCATCAAGACCTCTGCCTTGACATTGAAATATAAGATAGGAGGAAAGATTAGTGCCGCTACACCTTCAGATCAGGTGTTGAATATCCGTTTCACACTCAACGGAAGAGATGTACTTTGGTATCCTGGAAAAGACGATGCAATGAATCTGAAAGGTACAACCCGCACATTAGACGGACAAATCGGTGATAACAAGCGACAAGAGATGGAAAATGGATTGCTCTCAAGAGCTGGTTGGAGCATCATCGATGAATCGCCTCGTACCAAACGTGGTGATGGTTCCACTACTTTTGCCTTTGACAAAAATGTCGATGGAATGGCTTGGGTGGCAGAACCAGTAGATAAAGACGCTATTGACTGGTACTTCCTGGGCTATGGTCATCAGTATAAGAAAGCATTAGGCGATTTTATCAAGGTGGCTGGTCGTCAGCCTATGCCCCCTCTTTATGTGCTTGGTTATTGGTACAGTAAATACCAACGTTATACCAGCGATGAGTTTATGGAAATCGTGAATGACGTGAAACGTAATCAGATTCCCATGGACGTGATGATTTTCGACATGGATTGGCACACACAGGGATGGACAGGATGGACGTGGGATCGTACGGCAATACCCGACCCAGAAGGATTGATTGACTGGATGCATCAGCAAGGATTGAAAGTTTCGCTAAACCTTCACCCAGCCGACGGTGTGGATGACGATGAAGACTTCTTCAACGAACTGCGCAACGACATGGGACTCGACTCCACCACCAAAGTGGTGCCTTGGAATTTGAGTTCTCCAAAGTTCTATCATCACATGTTCAATCGTATCATTCGTGCACGTGAGCGTCAGGGTGTTGATTTCTGGTGGATAGACTGGCAGCAGAATCTCACCAGTAAGTATGTTGACGGATTAGGCGAGACCTTCTGGTGCAATCATGTGTTCTATAATGATATGCGTGTGAACCGTCCCGACCATCGTCCGTTGATTTTCCATCGTTGGGGTGGATTGGGAAGTCATCGCTATCCCATAGGTTTTTCGGGCGACTCCTTCACGACATACGGAACCTTAGCATGGCAACCCTATTTCACGGCAACGGCTTCCAATGTAGGCTTTGGCTATTGGGGACATGATTTGGGTGGTCATCAGCAAACAGGCGATAACGACCCAGAGATTTATCTGCGTTGGATGCAGTATGGCGTGTTTACGCCCATCTTCCGCACCCATGCCACCAATTGGCCAGGTATAGAGCGCAGGATATGGAAGTATGATAATTTCCCCTTGTTGCTCGAAACGGTGAAACTACGTTATGCTTTGATGCCTTATATTTACACGGCAGCTCGTCAGGCATACGACACAGGTGTGAGTATGTGTCGTCCGCTCTACTACGACTCGCCTGAAGCCAATAACGCCTACCTCTTTGAGGATGAATATATGTTTGGTGATGATATTCTTGTTGCTCCCGTCGTAACACCATCGGAAAAAGATGGAAAGGCTGCACGTCGCACTTGGCTTCCAGAAGGTAGATGGTTTGATGTATGTCGCAACATGGTGGTAGAAGGCAACCGCATTTTCACCGATAGTTACACACAGGAGGAGATTCCCTATTTCTATCGTGCCGGTGCAGTAATCGTGAACAATCCGCCAATGATGAATCTCAATACGCGTCCTGACCGTTTGATTCTAAAAGTAGTGCCTGGTGGTAATGGCAGTACATCACTCTATGAGGATGAAGGCGACACGCAGAATTATCAGAAAGGAGTTTATACAACTACCCGTATCCGTCATGAAAACCAGACATTGGTGATTGAAGCTCGTCAGGGAGCATTCCCAGGTATGTTGAAAGAACGTGCTTATACGATAGAGTTCCTCGCTACAGATCGTCCGCAGAGCGTGACCATCAATGGCAAACAACAAGCTAACGGCGTGTGGAACTATAATGAGAAAGACCACAAAGTGACCGTTTATGTACCACAGACACCCTGTGACCAACAACTGACGGTAACCCTCGGTAATTGAATGGAAAAATGAATAATCATCTAAAGCATAAGGAGATGAAAAGATTATATTTATTGTGTATGGTGATGCTGAGCTGTTTGATGCTATCAGCTGAAGAGTATAAGGAATTGTGGATTGTTGGCTCAGCTGTTCCTGGTGGAGCACAGAAACTCGAGAAGGTAAGCGACGCTGACTTCAAATATGCAGGCGAACTGTTGGTAGGAGAATTACGTGTGACAACTACCAAAAAGATAGGAAAGACCACACGTTTTCTTACGCCAGTATTGCCCGATGCCAATATCGTTAATCGCGGATTGGCTTGGAAGGAGACTACCGATGTGACGAGTGCTGCTTGGCAAGTGGTGATAGCCGAGAACCGTTATCGTTTCCATGTCTATACAGACCGTAAGCAACTATATGGCGAAATCTTCCAACCTTGGGGCGAATTGTTCATCGGTGGTGGAGCTACCGCATCGGGTTGGAAAGAAGGTAAGATGCAGTTGATGAAACAAAACATCGACAATCCATGTATCTGGACATGGGAGGGCGAACTGAAAAAGCACGAGAATGTGGAAGAACCCGCCAGTTTTAAGTTCCAAGGTCAAGACCGTTGGTATCCCAAAGCCATACATCCCTATAGCGCCGATACAGACATCTTGAAAGACAATCGTCTGCGCACGGGAGGTTCTGATACAAAATGGACCTTGAGTCGAGATGGTATATACCGTATCACCATTGACCTTTTCAACGAAAAAGTGAATGCAGAAATCGTGAAATGATAGAAAAAATTTATAAATATAATTCAACTAAAAACTTATAATTATGAAACAGAGTTTACTTATTACACTTCTTTCCATCCTATGTTGGTGGATTGGTGGTCCAGTGGCATTAGCCTTAGACCAGAAAGATGGTGTTTATCAGATTAACAATGCCCAGGATTTGGAAGATTTCTCCAATCTTGTGGCCAGTGGAAATGGTGATGTCAGTGCAGTCGTTACTGCCGATATCGACATGACGGGTGTTAACCATCAGCCTATCGGAACAACGGGCAGTCCTTTTAGGGGTACATTTGATGGTGGACAGCACTTTTTGTGCAATATGATTATCGACTTACCCGAGCAAGAGTATGTTGGTTTGTTTGGTGTTCTCAATGATGGTGCTTACATCAAGAATATCATTGTTGACAATGGTAGTGCTGTATCAGGCAAATGCTTTGTGGCTGCTATTGCAGGTGGTACGAATGGCGGTGGTACCGTTACTTTCGAGAATTGTGGTAATGAAGGTAGTGTAGGTGCTGCTGAACAAAATGCTGCTGGTATCTGTGGCGTGAGTATGAATAGTGCCTGCGGTATCAGAATGATTAACTGTTTCAATACAGGTGGTATCAGCGGCGGTCGTGAAGCAGCTGCACTCTGTGGTTGGGTTGGCGACAATGGTAGTGAGATTACCAATTGTTACAATGCAGGTTTTGTGATTGGTATGGACGGTACCAATTCTCTTTGGCGTAATGGTAGAGGAAAGGGTCTCAACAACTTCGACAGCTATGGATATCAAGGAACTCAGATTTCTGAAGATGAATACGAGATGACCAGTGGTAGCATCGCTTACATCTTGAATGGTAGTCAAAGTGAAAATGTTGTTTGGTATCAAACGCTTGGCGAGGATATGTTCCCCGTGCCATTTGCTTCTCACGGTATCGTATATGCTGTTGGTGATCTCTATTGCGACGGTACTTCAAAAGGAGGCGATTTGGTATTCTCCAATAGTAATGAATCCAACCGTGACCCACATGCTTTCGTAGATGGTATCTGCTCACGTTGTGGTGATGTTGACAAGAATCATCTGCCATTGACAGATGGTTTCTATACCCTTAATACAGCAGCCGACTTGAACTGGTTTGCCGCTTTGGTGAATAAGGGTAATAAGAAAGTGAATGCCCGTCTTGGTGCTGATATTGATTTTAGTGCTTATACGAAGAAAGACGTTATGATTGGTGGCGATGCTTTCTCTGCCAACGAAGGCGACGAGAGCAAGGCTTTCGAGGGAATCTTCGACGGACAGGAACATACTATTACCATCAACTATAATGTGTCTTACGACGGTGTGGCTCTCTTCAAGGTTGTATCTAACTCAACCATCCGCAATCTTATTATAGACGGAAGCATAGAGAGTACACAACGCTTTATTGGTGGTTTGGGCTTCGTGAGCCGTGGTAATTGTACTTATGAGAATATTGTAGTGGCTGTTAACATCACGGGTAGTTATCCTGGCGATGCAACACACGGCGGTTTCTTCGCTGTTTGCCATGAGAGTCCTGTATTTAGCAACTGTGCTTTCACTGGTACAATGAATGCTCCCGATTGCGAGGGTAGTGCAGCCATTATCGGTTATGCTCATGGTCGTGTTGAGACATTGATTCAAAACTGTTATGTTTCAGCATCTCTTCTGAGTCTGCGTGGAAACTCTACCGTTATTGCTCGTAATGTGAACAATATGGTGAACTGTTTCTATACCGACAATATTACCGAACTTTGGGAGAATAATGCTACCGTTGTTCCTGTAGCAGCCGTGAAGTCAGGTGAACTTTGCTACCTTATTAACAAAGGTGGGGAAACAGATGCTTGGCGTCAGAACTTAGGCAGCGACAACAATCCTCTTCCTTTCGCTTCTCATAGCATGGTTTATGCAGTAGGTTCACTCAAATGCGACGGTACTGCTGGTGATGATATCAGTTATTCTAACACCGAAAGTGAACCTCAGCGTGATGAGCACCAATATGTGAATGACATCTGTCAGGTGTGCGGTGCACGTTTGATTCACAATGGTCAGCAATTGAAGGCGTTAGCTGATGCTATCAATAACGGTGAAATTGACGGTAACGTCATCGTTGACCTTACCAACGACATCGACATGAGCGGTATCAACTTCGAAGGTATCGGTACCCGTTTCAACCAAGACAATGGCGAGGGTGGCACTGAAGATGTGAAGCGTCCTTTCACAGGTACATTTGATGGACACGGCTATCGTATTTTGAATATGGTTATCGAGTCTGAGAGTGGCAATAAGGGTCTCTTTGGTGTTGCCAGTGGTGCAACCATCAAGAATGTCGTTGTTGATAAGTCTTGTGAAATCTATTCAACTGGTTACTCTGCAGGTATCATAGGTACGGCTATTGGCAAGGCAACCCTGACGATTGAGAATTGTGGTAACGAGGCATCTGTCAATGTTGGTGCTTCTGGAGCCAATGGTGCTGGTATCTTAGGCGTAAATGATATGAGTGAAGCTTATGTACGCATCATCAACTGCTATAATGCAGGTGACATTGTTGGTCAACGTGAGTGTGGAACCATCAGTGGTTGGTTAGGTGATCGTGGTGAGGTAATCAATTGCTTCAACTGTGGTATCATCGCTCCTGAGTCTGTAGATGGTACTCGTACATTTGCAAGATACAACGGTAACTCTATCAACTTCACCAACTGCTATGAATTAGATGGTAGCCAGGTAACTTCTGTGTCTGCTGAAGACGTGACTGGTGGTAAACTCTGCTACGACCTCAACGAAGGTGCTGGAAAGACTATCTTCTATCAGACCCTTGGCACAGACTTACATCCTGTATTCGGTGCTACTCATGGAGTAGTAATAAAGGATGGCGATAAATATGTCAATGATGATCTGACAAGTATCAATACTGTTGATACGAAGTTGGAAAAGGGTACGGCTGTTTATTCTCTGAGTGGTATCCGTCAGCAACAACTCAACCGTGGCGTTAATATCGTCCGTATGTCTGATGGCAAGACTGTGAAAGTGCTTTTAAAATAAATATAGATGATGCAATGTGATGAATAAAAGAGTCACAGCAACAATCAGCAGCCTGTTCGCCGCCCTTGTGGCGACGGCACAGGCTGCTTTCGTTTCCGCAGATAGCGTGGCGGTGTTTTATCCAGCAGGCTATGATGCTACGCAACACGAACCATCGCTCATCTTCGATCAGCAACCATTGGCTATCCATCAGTTGCCGTCTGACTGGCAGTTGCGCCCTCGATTCAGTATGAAAGATGGTCATAGTGTGGCAACCATTGATGTCGAAGGACAGGTAGATTTCTATGGCACAGGTGAAGTGACAGGACCATTGCGACGCAATGGGCGTACCATCAGTTTGTGGAATGTCGATACGCCCGCCTATAGTGTCGATGGAGGAACGCATCTCTATCAGAGTCATCCTTGGGTGATGGGACTTCGTGCCGATGGTACTGCTTTCGGCATCATTGCCGACAATACATGGCGGCAGTCCATCTCCATTACCGACCATCAAGTTACTTTTGATAGTCAAGGTCCATCATTCCGTGTCGTTATCATCGAGCGTGACAGTCCTCAGGCATTGATGAAGGCTCTTGGCAATCTCACGGGCAAGATGGAACTACCGCCCCTTTGGGCTTTAGGTTATCAGCAGTGTCGTTTCAGTTATCAGCCAGATACGCGAGTGATGGAAATTGCCGACCTATTGCGTAAACATCGCATTCCGTCGGATGTCATCTGGATGGATATCGACTATATGGATGGCTACCGTATCTTTACTTTCAATCCTCGTGAGTTCCCGCAGCCACAGCGATTGAATGCCTATCTTCATGAACACGATTTTAAGGCTGTCTATATGATTGACCCTGGTGTGAAAGTGGAACCAGGATACTTCGTTGATGACCAAGGTACGGCTGGTGATTATTGGGTGAAGACAGCTGATGGTCGTCCTTTTGTAGGGAAAGTATGGCCAGGATGGTGCCACTTCCCAGACTTCACACGTCCCGATGTTCGCACTTGGTGGGCTACGCTCTATAAAGACTTCATGGCTACAGGCATTGATGGTGTGTGGAACGACATGAATGAACCGACCGCTTTTGAGCAGTCGGAGAATACAATGCCACTCAATAATGTTCACATCGGTGAGAACAGAGCATTGAGAACGGGAAAGAACGACAACGCTTTTTCTCATCTGCGTTTCCATAATGTATATGGTATGCAAATGGTACGTGCCAGTCGTGACGGACTCTTGTTGGCCAATCCACAGAAACGTCCGTTCATCCTCTCACGCTCAAACTTCTTAGGCGGTCAGCGTTATGCTGCCACTTGGACGGGTGACAATCTCTCTTCACCAGAACAGATGAAACTTAGTGTTCCCATGAGTCTCACACTTGGACTATCAGGACAACCTTTCAGTGGACCCGATATCGGTGGGTTCTGTGAGAATACAACTGGTGAATTGTTGGCAGAGTGGACTGCCATGGGAGTGTTCTTCCCCTTCGTGCGCAACCATAACATTAAGGGAACCATCGACCAAGAGCCCTGGGCTTTCACTCCTGATGTCCTTGATGCTTGTCGCACGGCTATCAATCGTCGTTACCGACTCATGTCTTACATCTATACCATATTCCGTGAGTCCAGTCAGAATGGTATGCCTGTCATGCGTCCTCTCTTCATGGCTGATGCCAAAGATCTCTCATTGCGTAATGAAGACCGCGCCTTCCTTCTTGGAGGAGACTTGATGGTGACACCCAACTGGGCAACTAACATTCCTTCACCTCAAGGCGACAAATGGCAAGCTCTGACACTTGAATCGGAAACCGACCATTATCAGGCATCACTCCGTCAACGTCCGGGTTCAGTCATTCCATTGGCAAATCTGGCACAAAGTACCGCTTCCATGCGTACTGACTCACTTGCGCTTTTGGTTTGCCTCGATGCTCAAGGGCGTGCTATAGGTCAGCTTTACGAAGACGATGGTGACGGATTCGGCTATCGTTCCGGTCAATACCGTTTGCTCTCACTCGAGGCTACCGTTGATAAGAGAAATCTCACCGTCTCTGTACGTCAGGCAGAAGGCAACATGACTCCTCTCAACCGTACTTTGCGTATTGGTTTAGTACATCATGGACGAGTAGAATACTCGGCTTGGCAGTCTGGCAATAAAGCATCTATGAAGATAAAGAAATCTGTCCTTAAATAAACTGGATGATACGATAAATGAAAAAAGGATTGTTTATATTGTTCCTGTTGATGTTTGTGGCATTTGACCGCATGTCAGCTGCTGACGAACTGAATCCAATAGCAGACCCTGCAGCAGTGATCACATCAGGTCGTGCACGTTTCACCGTTCTTACTGATCGAATGATTCGTATTCAGTATAGTGTCAGTGAGAAGTTTGAAGACAGAGCTACATTTGCAGTCATCAACCGCCGTCTTCCTCTCGTTGATTATCGTACACGAGAGGAAGGTGGCTATCTTTATATCGAGACTTCAGCTTTGATACTTCGTTATAAAATAGGTAGTACTATAGCTACGAGTCTCAAATCGCCTAACAACCTGAGCATTACCATGCAACTCAATGGCAGGGATGTTATCTGGTATCCTGGTAAGGAGGATGCACTCAACTTGAAAGGTACGAAACGTACGTTGGATACTGCCAGCGGCGATAATCAACGTCCCGACATGGAGGATGGCATCATCTCTCGGGGTGGATGGGCACTAATAGACGAGTCGCCTCGCACGAAACGCGGAGATGGTTCTATGACCTTCGCTTTCGAACATCAGGTAGATGGCATTGATTGGTGGGCACAACCAATTGATCCCAATGCGCTCGACTGGTATTTCATGGGATATGGACACGACTATAAAGGAGCCATTGGTGACTATATAAAAATTGCAGGCAAACAACCTATGCCACCGCTCTATGCGTTGGGTTATTGGTATAGCAAGTATCAGCGATACTCTCAACAGGATTATATCAATCTGGTAAACGAAATACATAATAACGAAATTCCTCTCGATGTAATGATTATGGATATGGACTGGCATCTAGACGGATGGACAGGATGGACTTGGAATAAGAACCTCATATCCAATCCTGACGGTCTGATCAGATGGATGCACAATCAAGGACTCAAGGTGAGTCTGAATCTGCATCCGGCTGATGGTGTTGCCAGTTATGAAGATCATTTCAACGAGATACGTGCTGACATGGGTATGACAGGCGACCGTGTGCCATGGATGTTGGAGGATTCCACATTCTACCGCTCGATGTTTAAGCATATCATCCGTGAACGGGAGCAACAGGGAGTGGATTTTTGGTGGCTTGACTGGCAGCAGAACCTGACGAGTTTTTATACTGAAGGACTCTCTGAGACATTTTGGTGCAATCATGTCTTCTTCAATGACATGAGGCTCCATCGTACGGACCGTCGTCCAATGATATTCCACCGTTGGGGAGGATTGGGTAGTCATCGGTATCCCATTGGATTCTCAGGAGACACCTATTCTACTTTCGGATCGCTCGCCTTCCAACCTTATTTCACGGCGACTGCATCAAATGTGTGCTTCGGCTATTGGGGACATGACTTAGGTGGACACTTGCAGATTGCACCCACCAATGAAGAACTCATGTTGCGTTGGCTTCAGTTTGGTGTCTTCTCGCCCATCTTCCGTACTCATGGAGCAAGTCAGGAGGGAAATGAAAGACGTATTTGGAAATTCGGCAACTTTGAAAAACTGCTCAAATGTGTCAATCTGCGCTATGAACTGATGCCTTATATTTATACGGCAGCACGCCAAGCCTATGATACGGGTATTAGTATTTGTCGTCCACTCTACTATGAATGGCCCGAGGAAAACGAGGCCTATCGACAAGAGGGTGAATATATGTTCGGTGATAACATCTTGGTGTCGCCCATCGTAACGACAAGTAATGGTGATAGTCGTACTTTTCACAAGACATGGTTGCCCGAAGGTCGTTGGTATGATGTTTGTCGTAATCGTCTGCTCGATGGTGGTCAGACACTCAGCGAGTATTATGCGGATGATGAAATACCATATTATATCAAGGCTGGCAGCATTGTGGTTTGCAATCCACAGATGAGTAACCTGAAGACAACAACCGATAAATTGCTCATTAAAGTTATCCCTGGTGATGATGGGAGTACAGACCTCTACGAAGACGCAGGTGATACTCAAGACTATCAGAATGGTGGATTTACCACCACGCATATTGCACAACAACGTACAGCTTCTGGCATCAGTATCGGCATTGATGCACGTAACGGAAGTTATGAAGGAATGCCAACAGAACGTGCTTATGAAATGCATCTGTTGTTGGCAAACAAACCAGAAAGAGTGACCATTGACGGTATAGAAACAACTGATTGGTCTTACGATGCTGCCCGACATTTGGTAGTAGTGAATATTGGAACGAGACCATGTGAACAACAAATATTTGTAAATGTGGAATATGGTATTTCTGGAATCGCTAATGTCACGACGGTAGAAGTGGTGGCAGAACGTTACTATGATTTGTCAGGACGTCCCTGTGCAGAAAAACCTCATGGAGCATACATCGTTTGTCGTACTTGGAGCGATGGTAGTGTTACTACGCAAAAAGAGTTTTAAGATAGTTATTAAAAGGAGAATGAATATGCAGCATATCTTTTATATCATTCTGGTTGTAGTTTTCTTATTGCCATCAGAAGCAAAAGCTCAGAACTACGACCGTTTGTGGGCAACAGGAACAGCTGTACCACAAGGAACGGTTGAACTGGCAAAACGACCCGATGGATTGTTCCGATTTGCGGGAGCACTCAATGCTGGTGAATTGAAAATCATGACCACAGAAACTTTTGAGAAAGGCACTACGATGTTCCTGAAACCCCAGTTGGTGGATTCATACCTTATCAACAACGGACTCCGATACGCGCTCACTTCTGACGAGACACAACCTGGTTGGGTGGTGTCATTTCAGGAAGATACTTATCGTTTTCTCGTTGACCCCGTTAATCGTAAGGTGACAGGTGAATTGATGTTGCCTTGGAATGAAGTGCTTATTGCTGGTAGTGCCTTTGTAGGAGGTTCCAACAATGTGGAATGGAATCGTAATGCTATGTTGTCTTTTGAACGAGACCACGACAATCCCTATCTATTTTCTTGGACGGGTGAGTTAGGTATCTTTGACAATGTCGTAGAACCAGGTCGCTTCAAACTGGAAGGACAGATGACATGGGGGCCACGAGAACTGCATCCTTACGTGCAAGATGAAGACATACTTGAAGCACAATATATGAGACAAGGAGGTGACGATACGAAATGGCGTGTTTCTAAGGCTGGCACATATCGCATAGTCGTTGACTTGTTTTATGAGACGATTCATGCAAAACTGGTGAGAAAAGCCAATACATTGTCTCCAACGAATATCGAAACCGTAACACCTGAGAAAGAACAACAGGTGGATTATTACGACATGAATGGCATGAAGATGCAACAGCTCCGACGTGGAATCAATATCGTCAGGTCGTCTGATGGAACCATTCACAAAGTAATGGTGAAATGAATGTATTAAACAAAAAATGGAGTGATGAACGGAAAACTAAAAATATATAGTGTATTGTTGTTGATGTTGCTGATGGCAACAAATATATGTGCACAAGAAGGAAGTGGTGTCTATGTGGGAGGACATATTCGTCGTGAACGTCCCAATACCATTACTAAGTTGAAGAACTCGGGATTCACTTACGTTATCTTGTTTAATGTGAATGTGGAGACTGATGGCACTCTGACGACTGACGGCGAGACCATTTGTAAGGATGGCGAGTATGTTTTCGACCAGCAACAACCGCATTACGTGGAAGATGTTAAGGCTTTGAAGACATGGCCTACAGGTATTGAACGTATTGAGATATGTATCGGTGGATGGGGAAATGAATCGTACATGAGGATTCGTGACCTCATCAACCGCTATGGTACGAATGAGAATACCATCCTGTATAAGAACTTTAAGGCATTGAAAGACATGTTGCCTGAGATTGATGCCGTGAACAATGACGACGAACATTGTTATGATGTGAATACTGCCGTGAAATTTCATGCTATGATGTCAACGATGGGTTATAAGACTACGATTGCACCATACATGAATAAGAGTTTCTGGAAGAGTCTTGTTGAACAGTTAAATAAAGTCCATCCTGGTGCTTGTGACCGTATCTTGGTGCAATGTTATGATGGGGGTGCTTATAATGACCCTATTGATTGGAAAATCGGTGATGTGCCTATTCATGCTGGTCGTACCAACTATCAGACTGATATGCAGACTTCCATTAATCAGATGCAAGTTTGGCATGATCAAAAAGATGTGGTAGGAGGTTTTGTATGGGTTTATAACGATGAAACATGGAATCTCAATCAATGGGCATCTGCCATGAATCGCATCTTCTCTGCGAAAAAGGCAGATAACCCTGTAGTTACTTTTTACAATGCAAACAATTTTGGCGGTTATAGTGTTCAACTCGCCGAAGGAGAGTATTGCACAGGTGAACTCTCTGCCTATGGTTTGACAGATAAGGACATTGCCTCGTTCAAGATGCTTCCTGGTTATAAGTTGACTGGATATATCTCCAATGACTTGACAGGACTGAACAAGGAATGGACGGATGAGGAAATGGCTCGAATGGGAGCGTGGGGAAAACGTATCTCTTCATTGAAAATAGAACGTGTACAAGACGATACGGGAATAGCAAACATCGGAATTACTGAAACTACGATTATAAATTATTACGACTTACAAGGTCGAAAATTGAAGGAAAAGCCCAACAAGGGATTCTATCTGCTGGAAAGAAATGGAAGTGTTAAAGTAGTTGGCAATTAAAACAATGAACTAATGAACAAGAAAACTATCATTACTTGCATGACATTGCTGTTGTCGGTTGTGGTAACGGCAACACCTATATCTCAACAACAAGCTCGTCAGCGTGCGGTGGCATTTATGGCAGGAAAAGGTATCACCATCGAGGAAAATGCCTTGGTGAAATCTCCACGAAAGATACAAGGCAACCAATCATACTATGTCTTTAATGCATCTTCTGGACAGGGATATGTGATTGTCTCGGGTGATAATTCTACAGAAAGCATATTAGGCTATTCGGAGAAGGGAACCTTCGATGTGAATAACGTGCCTGAAGGTTTGCAATGGTTGTTGAATATGTATGACGAACAAATCAATCGTCCTAACAAGTTGGGCATTACAACAAACCATTCGAAAGCCAAAGCCCAACAAGTACACCGTCCCATTGCTCCATTGTTGAAAACATTATGGAATCAAGGTGACCCTTACAATCTGTTATGTCCACGCTATTACCGAGATGACGGATCGCAAGGAGATTTGAGTGCTACGGGATGTGTGGCAACGGCTATCGCTCAAGTGATGTCTTTCTATCGTTATCCTTCACAGACGAAACGAATGATTCCTGGTTATTCACAAGTTTACAAAACGCTTGACGGTGACAAAAGAATCCAGTTGCGAAACATCCCTGCTGGTTCGGTGATTGATTGGGACCATATATTAGATGAGTATCACGGTGGTGAGACCGACGAACAGAAGCAAGCCATTGCGCAATTGATGTACTGGGTAGGAGTGGGTTGTAAGATGAGTTATGGTGGTTCTTCTGCCGCAGGCTTCCCTGAAGGTGTAAAAGCGTTAATCAATTATTTTGGTTATGATGATGGCACACATATAGAAAGTCGTGGTAATTTCACGGCTTCCGCTTGGGAGGATTTGCTTTACAACGAACTTCTCACTGGTCATCCCATTGCGTTTGCTGGTACGAACACGGGAGGTGCTCATGCATTCGTACTTGACGGGTATGATATTGACGGACTCTTCCATGTAAACTGGGGATGGGGAGGTCTGGATAACGGTTATTTCAGAATAGACGTATTGGCACCAGATGACAATAGCGGTATCGGAGCCAGTATCACCCCTGATGCATACAACATGGGACAAGATGCCATTATTGGTATGCGTCTGCCTGACGATATTCCCGCTCCTTCTACGGCTTACCAACTCACGGTGAACGATTGGGAGATTCGTAATGGCAACACTTTCTTTGCTAACTATGTGAACTGGTCGGGTGTCAATGCTGATTGGAATATGGGTATTGGCTACATCAATGAGGAAGGTGGCATTACAATGATTGGAAGTTATAGGTCTCAGTATTTGGGAACGGACTATTATATAGGATATGAATTCCGAGTTGCGGGATTAAAACCTGGAACTTATCGCATCGTTCCTGTCAGCAAACGTGCCACCGACCGAGAGTGGCAAGTTAAAGTGAATCCTGAAATTACATACATCTTAGCTGTAGTAGATGAAAAAGGTAACGTGCAGTTGGAGAAACACCCCATAGAAAGCATCACGATGACCGAGATGCGTTTCCCAGGCAACCACAAGAAAGGAGATAGTCAGGCTGTTACTGCCGTTTTCTCCAACCAAGGTGATGAATATCTGCGTGAGATTCATCTGTTAGCCAGTCGTACGACAAACAAGGGATATGCAATATGTCGAACTAACGTCGGCATATTGGAAGGTGGCGAATCTACTGCTTCCTTTAGTTTTACGCCCGATGTGGCAGGAACTTGGAATGTATGGCTCGCCACTGATAGAGAGGGAAATAACGTTGTAGGACATGGTTCTGTAGAGATTACGAACGAGGGAATCGCTACCACTCGTCAATTGCGTTATGTGTCCAATTCGTTGGGTAATCGTTCGAATGGTATTGTCTATGGTGATAAGATGCAAGGTAAGGTCACCATCTTGAACCAAGACAGTAAGGCTTTCGACGGAAAGGTACGCCTGTGGTTACATCGGAGTGGCAATAATGGTTATTATTATGGTGTGTCGAGCATTTATGTTCCCATGCACATAGAACCTAATAGGACTGCGAATGCCAACTTCTATTTCGATAGACTGGAATTGGGAACTACATACGCACTCAGCATCTTGTACGAAGAAGGCGGAGATATTCAAGATGGAGGATTGAGACAGATGGGACGCACGCAAGCTGGCATTGTCTATTGGCAACAAAATATGTCATTAGGTGGAATGGCTGTCACGGGTACTATCTACACTCCGAGTTCGGCTGTTGCTATGGATATGCGTTATGCTCCTATGGATAAGACAACGATTATTCCTAACGGCAATCCCAATACATTGTATATCTTCCCTGAAGAGACATCATGTCCAGAGGATTTGGAGAATTCCAATGTGGTCATCGGAAATCATGCAAGGCAAATCGTCTTGTCCGACGATTACGGATTCGTCTCACCGCTTTCATTCACCGCCGACAATGTTACATATCATCGCACATCTACGACGGATAAATGGGAAACGATAGCATTGCCTTTTGCTGTGGATAACTTACCGACAGACGTTGAATTGCAAGAGTTCTCCCAAGTGGATGATGCTGGTAAAGTGGTGTTCCAACCTACTAATTATATGGAAAGCAATGTGCCTTATCTGATAAGAAGTCATAATGTCGGTGAACTGACATTCAGTGCAACCAACGCTACTGTTTCATCAACCATTGATGCACCTATGGCGGTAGGTACTCCACAATATCGTTTCTGCGGAACGACCGTCCGTCAGAATCTCTCTGACATTTTCGTTCTCAATGATGAGGCTTCTGCTTTTGTCTCTGCTAAAGGTCAGATGCAAGTCAATCCTTTCCGTGCTTATTTCACGGCACCTCTCAATATCAGTTCTATTCTTACTCCAGAATCGCCCACGGCGATAAGTCTTGTGGAAAAGACAGAAGATGAGCATCAACCCATTTTTGACTTGCAAGGAAGACGTGTGCAAAATCCAAGTAGGGGTTTGTATATCATAAATCATAAAAAAGTCGTTATATTACCATAGTCACTCATTTTCTAATAACATACATACAATGAAAAGAATACCTTTATTAGTAATGTCAATACTCTTTGCATTGGGTGTTCATGCCCAACAGAAAACAATGAAAGCCTACATGGTGGCTGACGCACATCTCGACACGCAATGGAACTGGGACGTGCAGACTACTATCCGTGACCATATCAGAAACACATTGAATCAGAATCTCTTTCTGTTCAAGAAATATCCCAACTATATTTTCAACTTCGAAGGTGGCGTGAAATATGCATGGATGAAGGAATACTATCCATTGCAATATGAAGAAATGAAACGCTATATTGCCAATGGCCGTTGGCACATTACTGGTAGTAGTTGGGATGCTAACGAGGCTATCGTCAGTTCGCCTGAATCGTTCTTGCGAAATGTGCTGCTTGGTCAGACTTTCTATCGCAAGGAATTCAATACCGAGGGCACCGACATCTTCTTGCCCGACTGCTTCGGCTTTGGCTACGCGTTGCCGACATTGGCGGCTCATTGCGGTTTGATTGGCTTTTCGTCGCAGAAACTGATGTGGCGCACCAAACCTTTCTATGAGGGTAACAAACGTTATCCTTTCACCATCGGCTTGTGGCAAGGCATCGACGGCAGCCGCATCATGATGACGCATGGATTCAACTATGCACAACGATGGAATGATGAAGACCTCTCGAAGAGCGAACTCGTGATGAGGGAAATCAAGGAGAGTCCGCTCAATATGGCTTATCGTTATTATGGCACTGGCGACATCGGCGGTTCGCCAAATATTCCTTCTGTACGTGCGGTGGAGAAAGGAATCGTGGGAGATGGACCGATACAGGTGATAAGTGCTACGAGCGACCAGTTGTATCGTGATTTCCTGCCATACGAGAATCATCCCGAATTGCCCGTCTTCGATGGCGAACTGCCTATGGATGTGCATGGTAATGGTTGTTATACGTCGCAGGCTGCCATGAAACTCTACAACCGACAGAACGAACATCTTGGAGATGCTGCTGAG
>OCTX012237915.1_pt1 | contig 33862 bp, 23 predicted proteins | sample 1539691 | NCBI WGS metagenome assembly OCTX01 (sample SAMN02144231, study PRJEB22623) | gut metagenome | biome: sheep rumen | host: Ovis aries | place: New Zealand
CCACTTTGGGCCGAAATACCTGCACTTAATGCTGCACTGCTTTCCTGCACTGATTGCACGCCGCGAAACATTTGTTCCACGCTGTGGAACGTTTATTCCACGCTGTGGAATTCTCCGAAAGGCGGCGCTTTTCGTCTGAAAAGCACTGCCTTTTTTTCATAAACCGCCACACCTTGTGTCCGTTCGTCGAGCTTCTTCCTAAGGGTAAATACCATGCAGTGCAGGTTCTGTCGGTTCGAAGTGCAGGAAAATTGGGTCAAAATGCCTTGTAACCGCCTGGTAATCAGTGGTCAGTGCAGGAAGTGCAGGATTTTCTTTCTTTGTGAAACGCCACGTAGAAATAGTGTAAGAAAAATTTTGCTATATGATACAAAAGAACTATCTTTGCACATCGGATCTTAATTTACATTAAAGTGCGTTACATAAATAAATAGAGAACTATGGAGAAAGGAGTATTTGAAAAATTGGTCAACGATATCTTTATTTCTTTTGGTTTCAGAAAGCAGGGAGTACGGAGGTGGATTAGAAAAGGTAACGATATCTCGCTAAAGGTTTATCTTCAAAAGTCTCAATATGGGGACTTTTACTATCTGCGTGACTATTATGTATTAAATAAAATGCAAGTAAAGTCTTCTAATGACAAAGAATGCCCAGGTGATATCGTCTATAGTGATGAAGAACTTCTTAATAAGATGTGTGACTTGGAAAATGACGTTCCAGACCAAGTTAGAGAGACTTCAATAAGGGCACTTTTAAAGGATGCATTTGAGAATCACCATTACATTGAAACAGAACAAGAACTGAAAGGGATGATTCTCAGACGATTACCATTTGTCTTTAAGAATATAACGGATTATTTAGGTATCTCCCAGGAATTATACAACGGTTTATGGAAACAACGTAAGAAAGTGTCAATGATGCAACGTTTGTCCGAGGTTTTTGTATCTTCTCCTACAAGTGACCATGAAATTCTAAATGAAGAAAAAGGTCTCTGTGTGACTTATAACTTAGATGACCAAGAAGTACTTATACGCATCAATGTGTTTATCAACCCTTACACACAGAACGTGGATGAGGTGTATCAGCAGAAGTTGGACAAGCTTAAGTACTTTACGAAGGTAATCCCTTATGAGAATCCAATGCAAGAAGTGGAAAAGATAGACGCCGACAAAGCGAACAAGCTCGGCTTCATGCATGTGGAACTAACCATATTTGATTATGTAGTAGATGGTGATGGTATTGAGAAAGTAAAGGAGGCTATATTCCAAATGCAAGAGGAACAAGCCCCTCATGAGAGCTACGTCTGGTTTAAGTCTGATTACAACGGCTATAGATGCTATTTCGAATATGGTGAGTGGGCGTTTAAGCGTGCTGTCATTATGGGCGAAAATGGCTATCACGGCTTTGTTTTTTCTGAAGGCAATCAAGGACTTCTACGGCAATTGAATGATGACTTCGCTCGTTTGGAAAGTGCGGATTCGTTTGAACTAATCTCCTCGGCGGCATTCCAGGTTATCTGGGATAAGACGGAGAAAGAGCATGAGCCAGAACCTTGGTAGTAAAGAAAACTATGCGTTCGTACGAAAACTATTAAAAGGTTTAAGTGCTTCAGGGATTTTTGCTATCTTTGCACCCTGATGAGCGACAAGTCTTAAGAAGAGGCGGGAAGCGACGGGTGACAGATGACAGATGACGGAAGGGTTTCGGGAAGACTACGCGTACCGCGCGCGTACGCGGTACGCGATAACTTTTACTAATTATTACTGTCATCTGTCATCTGTCACCATGGAATAGGGGCGCCAAAGGGTGCGGATGGCGGCGCTATTCACCCCGTTTGGAGGCTCCGGACGACCCGAATGGCGGCGCCAAACAGGTCACACAAATAAACAAATAATAATCAAAGAATTACAATTATGAAGACGAACAGTTTCTTCCAGAACTCAACGAAAGCAAAAAAAATGAGTAGAATGTTGTTGCTATATTCAAATTATTGTGTATCTTTGCAGAGTCCAATAAAAAACTGATAAGAAATTGATCACGGCGCTCGGGCTTGCCTCGCTTTGCAAATAGCCAAGAACCGTCTAAACAGATATTTATACACACAGGGGGTCTGTCCCCACTGTGAGCAAAATTACCACACTTCGTATGAGACAAATTAGCATTCCAAATAATGCATTTATAGCAAGAATAAATCCTGTGGATTGCAAACAAGATCTTCTTCGTGAATTGAATACAAAACTACAATTTCCGTATTTTGGGTTCAACTGGGATTCTCTGTATGACCAACTACGGGATTTCTATTGGATCCGACAGAAGTATATTTTTATATTGCATTATGGGTTGTCTTTACCTTATGAAGATTATGAAATTTACCTGTCTGTTCTCCGCGATAGCGAGCAATATTGGCTGAACTATCCTGATGAGCATATATTAAAGTTCGTCTTTGTGAATCAATCTGAGCGAGTCAATGGGACAGGTTTGAAGTGATTTGATAACTTTGATTCAATGAATGACATGGAGTACAAGGATAATTGTGTTCCGGTGATGAGAAAGGTGTCCTTCACGGGGCTGTGAAGTAGTTGCCGGGACGCCGAAGAACTTCTAGCGCAACTTCCAGTTCAGGCTAAGTACAGGTTCCTTTTCCTTCGCTGTAGCATAAAAAGTCCGGCTAAAATTTGGAGGTTACGATAATATTCATTATTTTTGCATCAAAAAATAGTTTGTTATGGATAGAAATGACATCATCAATAGCATAAAGCAGATAGGACAAAGGACATTGCCGAGGAATAGTTCTTTGTTGCTCTTCGGCTCTCAGGCTAATTCATTTATAAAAGCAATCGAAGAACTAATTTTTGCGGCACAGAACCGATAATTATGGCAACAGTTGACGATAAGAAAGTGATTTTCTCGATGGTCGGAGTGAGCAAGACCATCCAGCAGAACCAGAAACAAGTGCTCAAAAACATCTACCTCAGCTTCTTCTATGGTGCCAAGATTGGCATCATCGGCCTGAACGGTGCCGGTAAGTCGACGCTGATGAAGATCATAGCAGGCCTGGACGAGCAGTACCAGGGCCAGGTGGTGTGGAGCCCCGGCTATTCGGTGGGCTACCTGCCGCAGGACCCGCTGCTCGACGAGTCGAAGACGGTGAAGGAGAACGTGATGGAGGGCGTGCAGAAGGTCTACGACGCGCTGGCCGAGTATGACGACATCAACGTGAAGTTCGGGCTGCCCGAATACTACGAGGATGCCGACAAGATGGACCGCCTGATGGCACGTCAGGCAGAGCTTCAGGACATCATCGACGCCACCGACGCCTGGAACATGGACTCGAAGCTCGACCGGGCCATGGCAGCCCTGAACTGTCCGCCGGGCGACTGGCCGGTGACCAACCTCTCGGGCGGCGAGCGACGCCGCGTGGCGCTGTGCCGCCTGCTGTTGCAGAAGCCCGACGTGCTGCTGCTCGACGAGCCTACGAACCATCTCGACGCCGAGTCGATAGACTGGCTGGAGCAGCACCTGCAGCAGTATGAGGGCACGGTGATTGCCGTGACCCACGACCGCTACTTCCTCGACGACGTGGCCGAGTGGATCTTGGAGTTGGACCGCGGCGAGGGCATACCCTGGAAGGGCAACTACTCGAGCTGGCTGGAGCAGAAGTCGCAGCGGCTGGCCCAGGAGGAGAAGCAGGCCTCGAAGCGCCGCAAGACGCTGGAGCGCGAGCTGGAGTGGGTGCGCATGGCTCCGAAGGCCCGCCACGCCAAGGGCAAGGCCCGACTGAACTCGTACGAGACGATGCTCAACGAGGAGCAGAAGCAGAAGGAGGAGAAGCTGGAGATATTCATTCCCAACGGTCCGCGACTGGGCAACAAGGTCATCGAGGCCGAGCACGTGGCAAAGGCCTACGGCGACAAGGTGCTGTTCTGCGACCTGAACTTCATGCTGCCGCCCAACGGCATCGTGGGCGTCATCGGTCCCAACGGTGCGGGCAAGACCACGCTCTTCCGCCTCATCATGGGCTTGGAGCAGGCTGACGCCGGTTCGTTCAGCGTGGGCGAGACCGTCCGTCTGAGCTATGTCGACCAGCAACATAAGGACATCGACCCGCAGAAGACCGTCTACCAGGTGGTGAGCCAGGGCAACGAGACCATCCGCATGGGCGGCAAGGACGTCAACGTGAGGGCCTACCTGAGCCGCTTCAACTTCAGCGGTGCCGACCAGGAGAAGAAGTGCGGCGTGCTCAGCGGTGGCGAGCGCAACCGCCTGCACCTGGCTATCGCGCTGAAGCAGGAGGGCAACGTGCTGCTGCTCGACGAGCCTACCAACGACATCGACGTCAACACGCTGCGTGCCTTGGAGGAGGGCTTGGAGTCGTTCGCCGGTTGTGCCGTGGTCATCAGCCACGACCGCTGGTTCCTCGACCGTATCTGTACGCACATCCTGGCCTTCGAGGGCGAGGGCAACGTCTTCTACTTCGAGGGCAACTACTCGGAGTACGAGGTGAACAAGGCCCAGCGCTTAGGGCTTGAGGAGCCGAAGCGCATACGTTACCGGAAGTTGATGGAAGAGTGATTGGGAAGTGAAGAGTGAAGAGTGAAAAGTGAAAAGTGAAGAGTGAAGAGTGATGAAAAAGATATGTATAGTTGTTGGGGCGCGTCCTAACTTTGTGAAGGTGGCCCCGCTGATACGTGCCATCCAGAAGAGTGGGGGTGGCAGCTATGAGCTGGTGTATGCCGGACGTGAGGACGACCCGACGCTGGAGCCGTCGCTGTTTGACGACCTGCAGATGCCGCGGCCCGACGTTTACTTAGGTGTGGTGAGCCAGAGCCTGAACGAGATAACGGCGCAGGTGATGGCGGCCTTCGACAGCTACTTAGACGGTCACCCCGCCGACGTGGTCATCGTGGTCGACGACCTGGCCTCGACGATGGCGGCTGCCATTACGGCCAAGAAGCGCGGCGTAAGGCTGGCCCACCTCGTGGCCGGCACGCGGTCGTTCGACATGTCGATGCCCAAGGAGGTGAACCGTCTGGTCATCGACGCCCTGTCAGACTATCTGTTCACGGCGGGCATAAAGACCACCAGCGTGGCCACCCGTGAGCAGCAGTCGGAAACATCGCAGACCTACATGGTGGGCAACATCCTGATGGACACGCTGCGCTACAACCTGCCGCGGCTGCGTCGGCCCGCCGTCAACGTCAGCGAGGGGCAGTATCTGGTCTTCACACTCAACCGCAGGGCGCTGTTGGCCGACGAGGACGGACTGCGGCTGATGCTGCAGACGCTCATCACCGAGACCGGCGACATGCCGATTGTGGCTCCGCTGCGCGACAGAGCGCTGGGCACGGTTGTCCGCCTGCTCAGCGAGATGCAGGTGCCGGCGTCGAAGCTGAAGATTGAGAGTTCGCTGCCCTACCTGGAGTTCGGCTGGCTGACGGCCCATGCCAGCGGCATCGTCACCGACTCGGGCAACGTGGCCGAGGAGGCGACGTTCAACGGTGTGCCCTGCATCACGCTGAACGACTATACGGAGCATCAAGAGACCGTCACCGTCGGCACGAACGTGCTGGTGGGCGGCGACCCGGAGAAGCTGCGCGCGGCTCTCGCCGACATGGTGGCTGGCCGCTGGAAGAAGCACGCCCTGCCTGACCGCTGGGACGGCCGAACGGCTGAGCGTATCGTAAGCACTCTTTTAATTGAGAATTGAGAATTGGAGAATTGAGAATTATGATTACTTTGAAGTCGGCTTTTTCCCGGCCTGTGGTAATCATAATTCTCAATTCTCCATTCTTAATTCTCAATTTCAATAGTTTTCTGCTTTCACCTGGAAGTACGACTGCGGATGGTTGCAGACGGGGCACTCCTCGGGAGCCTTACGGCCGACGACGATATGGCCGCAGTTGGCGCACTGCCAGATGACGTCGCCGTCCTTCGAGAAGACGCGCTCCTTCTGGATGTTGTCCAGCAGCTTGCGATAACGCTCCTCGTGGGCCCGCTCGATGGCAGCCACGCCCTCGAACTTCTCGGCAATCTCGGGGAAGCCCTCTTCGCGGGCCTCCTGGGCCATGCGGGCGTACATGTCGGTCCACTCGAAGTTTTCGCCGCCGGCGGCAGCCTCCAGGTTCTCGGGTGTCGACTTGATGGCGCCGCCCTCTAAGAGCTTGAACCACATCTTGGCGTGCTCCTTCTCGTTGGCAGCCGTCTCTTCAAAGATGGCAGCTATCTGTACGTAGCCGTCCTTCTTGGCTTTCGAGGCCCAGTAGGTGTACTTGTTGCGGGCCATTGACTCACCTGCGAATGCTTCCTGCAGGTTCTTTTCGGTTTTTGTTCCTTTCAGTTCTTTCATAATGTATTTGTTTTATGGGGTTAATACTCAGACGGTTGTAATCTCGCCGCGGATGCTCAGCTGCATCTGGCGCCTGATCTCGTCGGGGTCGTCGTAGTGGCTCTGCAGGAACATCAGCTTCGTGACGGCGGCCTCTACCGTCGAGTCGCCGCCGCTGACGACGCCCGCCTCCTGCAGGTGGTAGCCGCAGCCGTAGCGCGACATCTCGACCTGGCCCTGCACGCACTGGCTGATGTTGACGATGACCTTGCCCGCGCGCGTTCCTTCTTTAAGCGCGTTGAGCAGCCAGGGTGACTGTGGGGCGTTGCCCGAGCCGAAGGTTCGCATGACGATAGCCTTCAGGTTGGGCGTGTGAATGATGTGGCGTATGAGGTCCTCGCGGATGCCGGGGAAGAGCGAGAAGATGATGACGTTGTTGTCGAGCCTGAAGTGTGGCGTCATGGGCTTGTCCCAGTCGGGCTTCAGCATGCGGCTGGTGTGGTAGCTGATGTTCACGCCCGCCTCAGCCAGGTGAGGATAGTTGAACGACTCGAAGGCGTTGAACTCCTCGGCGCTCTGCTTCGTGGTGCGGTTGCCGCGCAGCAGTCGGGCGTTGAAGTAGATGCCCACCTCGGGCACGAGGGCACGGCCCCTCTCGTCCTTGGCCGCGGCCATCTCGATTGACGTGATGAGGTTCTCCTTGCCGTCGGTGCGCAGCTGTCCGATGGGCAACTGCGAGCCAGTGAAGATGACGGGCTTCGTCAGGTTCTCGAGCATGTAGCTCAGCGCCGACGCGGTGTAGGCCATCGTGTCGGTGCCGTGTAGCACGACGAAGCCGTCGTACTGGTCGTAGTGGTCGGCTATGCAGTGGCTCAGGTCGGTCCACCGCAGGGGCGACATGTCGCTCGAGTCGATGGGCGGCTGGAACTGGTAGGTGTCGATCATCGTGTCGAACTGCTCCAACTCGGGCACGCTGCTGAGCAGGTGCTCGAAGTCGAAGGGCTCCAGGGCTCCCGTGGCCGGGTTGCGGTTCATGCCGATGGTGCCGCCGGTGTAGATGAGCAGAACCTTAGTTTGCATCCTGCTCCCTCCACACCATTTGTGCCGACGCCTGGTGAGTGGCCAGCACCTTGACCTCGGCTATCTGGACGTGGGCCGGGGCGGCCGCTGCGAAGTAGACCACCTCGGCAATGTCCTTTCCCGTCAGGGGGTTGATGCCCGTGTAGAGCTTCTTGGCCCGGGCCTTGTCGCCGTGCAGCCTGACGTTCGAGAAGTTCGTCTCGACGAGTCCCGGCTTGACGTTGGTCACGCGGATGGGCGTGTCGTAGAGGTCGATGCGCAGCCCGTCGCTGAGCACCTTCACGGCCGCCTTCGTGGCGCAGTAGACGCTGCCGCCGGGGTAGGCGCCGTCGCCGGCGATGGAGCCGATGTTGATGACGTGGCCGCTGCCGCGGCTCACCATGCCTGGCACGACGAGGCGGGTCATCCTGAGCAGGCCCTTCACGTTGGTGTCAATCATGGTGAACGCCTCCTCCAGGTCGAGCTCGTGCTCCTTGTCGGTGCCTAAGGCCAGGCCGGCATTGTTCACCAGCACGTCGATGTCCTGCCACTTCTGAGGCAGGGCGGCAATGGCCCGGCTGACGGCCTCGCCGTCCCTGACGTCGCAGGGCATGAGCAGCACGTCGGTGCCATGCTGGGCCACGAGTTGCTCCTTGAGTGCCGTCAGCTTGTCCTCGCTGCGTGCGTTCAGTATCAGCCGGCATCCGTTTTCGGCGAACTTCCATGCGCAGGCCTCGCCGATACCCGACGACGCCCCGGTAATCAGTATGAGTTTCTGTTTCATCTTCGCTTGTGTTTTTTATTTTTGTATAATGTGTATGTCGCGCTGTGGGAACGGAATCTCGATGCCGTTCTTGCCCAGGGTGTCGTAGACGCACTTCAGCACGTCGCTGACGACGTAGGACTTCTTCGGCGCGTCGGCCCAGACGAAGAGCTTGAAGTCGACGCTCGAGTCGTTCATCTGGGCCACAACCGACTTGACCTTCTTCGTGGGGTCAATCCACTGGTGGTGCAGCTGGTTGACGGCGTCCTCGACGACCTGCGTCACCTGCCTGAGGTTCGAGCCGTAGGCCACGCCGAAGGGCACGACGGCCAGCACGTAGCCGTGGTTCTTGGTCAGGTTCTTGTAGTTCTTGGTGAACAGCTGTGAGTTCTGGAACGTGATGACCTCGCCGTAGAGCGACTCGACGACGGTCGACGTGTAGCTGATGCTGGCCACGCGGCCCATGGTGCCATCGACCTCGATCCAGTCGCCCACTTTCACACGGCCGGCCATGAGCGAGGCGCCGTAGTAGATGTTCTCGATGATGTCCTTCGAGGCGAAACCGATACCCGTTGACAGTCCGCCCGAGATGGCGACGAGCCACGTGACGCTGATGTCGAGGATGCCGAGCGAGACGAGTGCCCAGATGCCCCAGACGAGCACCTGAATGACGTTGCGGCCCATGACCTCGCGGCTTTGTGCCGTCGTGGGATCCTGCTGGCGGTAGTGGAGCCGCAGCAGGTCGAGCACGGTTGAGCTGATGTAGCGGAAGAGGAACCAGAGGTTGACCACCATCGACAGCTTCATGATGCTGACCTTCAGGTTCTTCATGTCGATGAAGTTGCGGCGGAAGAGGTCCATGCAAAGGTCGCTCAGGTTGAAGACGTCGGCGGCCCAGTAGATGCTGAGCATCACCGACAGGACGGCCATGACGGGCAGCGCCACGGTGTAGAGCAGGCGGTAGAGCCAGCTCTTGGTGATGGGTGCCTCCTCGAGTCCGTGCCGGCTGCCGTAGAGGTGGACGTACTGACGGACGCAGGTGATGGTCAGTATGCACGTCAGCTGCATGACCCACCAGATGAGCACCTGAACGGCGAGCAGCGTGTAGCCCGTCCACGAGAGCACTACCGAGGTGACGAACACCAGCAGCGAGACGTAGGTGTAGAACATGTCGGACCTGGGCACGCGCTTGTTGTGACGCCTGATGACGAACCACTGCCAGAGCGAGCAGGCCAGCAGCACGGGCGGGAAGATGAGGTTCACCAGCTGGTTGGGTATGAGTATGATGCGGAACGAGATGACGACGAAGCCGATGACGACCAGCGGGGCGTAGATGAGGAAGGCGCTCTTAATCTGCTCGCCGCTGACGCGCAGCAGCAGCGAGATGAGGATGACGCCTAAGAGCCAGGCGTACTCGATAAGCAGGTCGCTGGCCATGATGAAGAAGTTCTGCTCGAGCGTGGCGCGCAGTATGCCCATGATGAGGGCAAAGGTGACGGTGGTGGTGGCCAGGATGATGCACGTCCGCTTCTTCAGGAACTCCGGCGTTTGGAACCGCTTTGGCAGCAGGAACCTGAATACCAGCAGGTTAAGTCCGGTGGCTATGAGCACGTAGACGAGTATGATGCCGAAGAGTCCGAAGATGACGTTCGAGTCCCACTGCGACCCCTTCTCGCTCGTGCGGTACTTGTCGGCTATCGTCTCGCGGGTCTCCCTGAGGCTGTGCTGCAGGCTCTTGAGAATGGCGAAGTAGTTTCGCCCGCCGTTGCGGAAGATGCCCGTCTGAATGTCGTTATACCGTCGTCCGGCGTAGTCGTTCAGGCTCTTCAGCCTGTTCTCAGTCACCTCGTAGTAGTGTATGTAGTCGGTAATCTGTTCGCGGTTCTCGACCAGCGTGTTGCGGATGTTCGTGGCCAGCGTCAGACAGACGTTGCGGTTCACGCGGCCACGGTCGCTGAGCATGTTGCCGTGCATCGACGTGAGGCTGCTCACGAGGCTGTCGTACTTGGCAATGTCGCTGTCGGTGGCGGCCAGGAAGTCGAGGAAGGGCAGCTGCGACCGTCGGAACTGGTTGTACTGCTCGGTAGCCTGGTGGCAGGCGTAGGTCAGGTCGAAGACGTAGTTCTGCTTCTGAGAGTAGAGCATCAGGGCGTTCTGTCCCGACTGCTTCATGGTCTCCATGAGCTGGCCGAAGATTTGTTCGTTCTGTTGTTTCCGTTCCGACGTCATGTTGGTCAGGTCGCGGTGATACTCCATCAGCTCCGTCCGCAGAATCTCAAGGGTCTTGTCGAGGTCGCGCTCTTTCAGCACGGCATGGGCGCGGGGCAGCGCTATGACCAGCGTCAGCAGTATGAGGGTAAGTCTCTTCATTGTCGTCATTAGTCGTTTGTAGGCGCAAAGGTAGGCAAAAATGCAAAAATATCAAAGTAAAATGCCGTTTTTTAATTTTATTTGTTTACTTTTGTACCCATGAAACTGATAGCTGACAGCGGAAGCACCAAAACCGACTGGGTGCTGACCGACGGTGACGGCGTCAGGCAGCGCTGCCTGACGCAAGGCATCAACCCCATACACCAGAGCGAGGACGCCATACGGCGCGTGCTGCTCGACGAGCTGCTGCCCCAGCTGGGCGACGGTCTCGCCGGCTTGCACGTCGAGTTCTACGGCAGCGGCGTGCGCCCTGAGATGGAGGCCCCGATGAACGCGCTGCTCGGCGAAGTGTTACCCTCGGCCTCGGTCGAGTCGCACAGCGACCTGCTTGGTGCGGCCCGAGCCCTCTGTGGCCACGCCGAGGGCGTAGCCTGCATACTGGGCACGGGCGCCAACTCCTGTCTCTACGACGGCAGCCGAATCGTGAGCAACACGCCGCCCTTGGGCTACATCCTTGGCGACGAGGGCAGTGGGGCCGTCCTGGGGCGGCAGCTGCTCAATGCGCTGTACAAAGGCTTTATGCCGGAGCATCTTCTCTTTGAATTTCAAGAGTTTACGGGCATGACGATGGCCGACGTCATCAACCGCGTCTATCGTCAGCCGATGGCCAACCGCTTCCTGGCTTCGCTGTCGCCGTTCGTCAGTGCCCATTTAGACGTCGCCGAGGTCAGCCAGATGGTCGTCGGTTGCCTGCGCGACTTCTTCCGCCGCAATGTCGTGCAGTACGGCCGCCCTGACCTGCCCGTGGGCTTCGTGGGCAGCATTGCCTACTGCTACCAGCAGCAGCTCGCTGAGGCTGCCGCTGCCGAAGGCTTCAGCGTGGGCCGCGTCCTGCGCAGCCCCATCGACGGGCTCGTCAACTACCGCCAATCCTAACAACAAAACAGCAATAACCACTATGAAAGCAAAGCTACTGACACTCATCACCTCCTGTCTGCTGTGCTGCGGCGGTGAAGCAGCCCTCACCGCCTGCAGTCAAGCCGCCCCGCAGTCGCCCTTCGTCACCGTAGAGAACGGTCACTTCATGCGCGCGGGCAAACCTTATTATTATGTAGGCACCAACTTCTGGTATGGCGCCATCCTCGGCTCAGAGGGCCAGGGCGGCGACCGCGAGCGACTGGCCCGCGAGCTCGACGAGATGAAGCGCATGGGCATCGACAACCTGCGTATCCTCGTGGGCTCCGACGGCGAGCGCGGTTTCAAGACCAAGGTTGAGCCCACGCTGCAGGTCAGCCCCGGCGTCTATAACGACACCATCCTGGCCGGCCTCGACTATCTGCTCATGGAGATGGGCAAGCGCCAGATGGTGGCCGTGCTCTACCTGAACAACTCGTGGGAGTGGAGTGGGGGCTACGGCTTCTACCTGGAGCACGCAGGGCTCGGCCCCCAGCCGCGGCCCGACGACGTGGGCTATCCGGCCTTCATGGCCGCCATGGCGCAGTATGCCACCAACGAGCGCGCACACCAGCTGTTCTACGACTACGTGCGCTTCATCCTGGGACGCACCAACCGCTACACGGGCCTGAAGTACACCGACGACCCCGCCATCATGTCGTGGCAGATAGGCAACGAGCCGCGCGCCTTCAGCCGCGAGGCACTGCCCGCCTTCGAGCGCTGGATCAGCGAGGCCGCAGCCCTCATTCGCTCGCTCGACAAGAACCACCTCATCTCCATCGGCAGCGAGGGCTCCTGGGGCTGCGAGAATGACTACGGCACGTGGCAGCGCATATCGGCCGACCGTAATGTCGACTACTGCAACGTCCACCTCTGGCCCTACAACTGGGGCTGGGTGAAGCCCGACTCGCTCGTCGAGCAGCTGCCCGTGGCCTGCGCCAACACCAAGGACTACATTGACCGCCACCTCGCCATCTGCGACAGCATCGGCAAGCCGCTGGTCATGGAGGAGTTCGGCTATCCCCGCGACGGTTTCCAGTTCGCCCAGGGTACGCCCACCGTCGGCCGCGACGGTTACTACAAGTACGTCTTCTCGCTGGTGGCCGAGAATGCCGGCCGTGGTGGCAAGTTTGCCGGCTGCAACTTCTGGGGCTGGGGCGGCTTTGCCCGTCCGCAGCACGAGCAGTGGCAGGTGGGCGACGACTACACCGGCGACCCTGCCCAGGAGGCCCAGGGCCTGAACTCCGTCTTTGCCACCGACACCACCACGCTCTCCGTCGTGCGCGAGCAGGTGGAGCTGATGAGCGGACTGAAATAAAATCTTTCCCCAAAAAAGAAATTGATAGAGCCGTTGCTTGCATAATTACAAAAAAAATATGTAATTTTGCAGGCTGTAAACAATTAACAGCAAAATAAAGACATGAAACTGAAGAAACTCTTAACGTTGACATTAACGGGAACATTAACCATGACATCGGTTACGACAATGGCAGGCGAGCCCCTGAAGTCGGGGCTGAACCCTGCCGACATGAACACCAGCGTCAGGGCTGGCGACGACTTCTACGAGTACGCCTGCGGCGGCTGGATGAAGGCCAACCCCCTGCCTGCCGCCTATTCGCGCTATGGCAGCTTCGACCGTCTGGCTGAGGATAACAACAAGCGTATCAACGCTATACTGAAGGAACTTGGAAGTAATACTTACACCCAGGGCACCATCGAGCAGAAACTCTCTGACTACTACAAGCTGGCGATGGACTCCGTGCGCCGCGAGCAAGAGGGCGTGAAGCCCGTCATGCCGCTCATCAAGAAGCTCGAGGGCGCCAAGACCATCAAGCAGCTGTTCGACGTGCAGCTCGAGATGGCCAAGTATGGCGACTCGGAGTTCTACCGCGCCGGCATGGGTGCCGACGAGAAGAATGCCTCGCAGAATATTCTGAGCGTCAACCAGGGCGGACTGACGCTGGGCCAGAAGGACTACTACCTGGAGACCGACGAGGCCACGACGAAGATTCGCGAAGCCTACAAGAAGCACATCGTGCGCATGTTCCAGCTCTTCGGCTTCTCGAAGAGTCAGGCCACGAAAAAGATGCAGAACGTCTTCCGCCTCGAACTGGAGCTGGCCAAGGTGTCGAAGAGCCGCACCGAGCTCCGCGACCCGCAGGCCAACTACAACAAGACGACGCTTGCCGACTTTAACGCCAAATATCCTAACCTGAAGCTCGAGCAGGTGATGAACGCCCAGGGTCTGGAGAGCCGCTACATGCAGGAGCTCGTCGTCGGCCAGCCCGCCTTCATGGAGGGTGCCAACAAACTGCTGGCCAAGATGAAGCCCGCCGAATACCGCGACTACATGGAGTGGGGCGTCATCGTCAGTGCCGCCGGCTACCTGAACGACGAGGTGCGCGAGGCCAACTTCGACTTCTTCGGCCGCACGATGTCGGGCCGCAAGGAGGACCATCCGCTCTGGCGCCGCGCCACCAGCCAGGTGCAGTCGGCAATGGGTCAGGCCCTGGGTCGCATCTATGTCGACAAGTACTTCCCCGCCGCCTCGAAGGAGCGCATGCTGAAGCTGGTGAAGAACCTGCAGATCGCCCTCGGCGAGCGTATTGCCGCCCAGGACTGGATGGACGACTCGACGAAGGTGAACGCCCTGCTGAAGCTCAGTACGTTCTACGTCAAGGTGGGCTATCCCGACAAGTGGATTGACATGACCAAACTGACCGTCGACCCGAAGAAGTCGCTGTACGACAACCATATAGCCACACTGAAGTTCTGGAACGACTACTACATCGACCACACCGCCGGCAAGCCCGTCGACATTGACGACTGGTACATGACGCCGCAGACGGTGAATGCCTACTACAACCCGACGACCAACGAGATTTGTTTCCCCGCCGGCATCCTGCAGGTGCCCTTCTTCGACATGACTGCCGACGACGCCTTCAACTACGGTGCCATCGGCGTGGTCATCGGGCACGAGATGACTCACGGCTTCGACGACCAGGGTCGCCAGTTCGACAAGGATGGTAACATGCACGACTGGTGGAAGGCCTCCGACGGACGGAACTTCACCGAGCGCACCGACAAGTACGCCGACTTCTTCTCGCAGATCAACGTGCTGCCCGACCTGAAGGCCAACGGACGGCTGACCCTCGGCGAGAACCTGGCCGACCACGGCGGTCTGCAGGTGGCCTACGCTGCCTTCAAGAATGCCACGAAGAACCAGCCGCTGCCCGTCATCGACGGACTGACCGCCGACCAGCGCTTCTTCCTGGCCTACGCCGGCGTCTGGGCTGGCAACATCACCGAGGCCGAGATTCGTAACCGCACGAAGAGCGACCCCCACGCCCTGGGCCGCTGGCGCGTCAACGGCGCACTGCCCCACATCGACGCCTGGTACGAGGCCTTCGGCGTGAAGGAGGGCGACAAGATGTTCATACCCAAGTCGCAGCGTCTGCAGCTGTGGTAAATTGTGAATTATGAATTCTGAATTCTGAATTGTGAATTGAAGAATGCCATTAAGACTTCCTGACCGGCTTCCGGCCATTGACTTGCTGAAGCAGGAGAATATCTTCGTGATGGGCGATGCCCGGGCTCACGCCCAGGACATCCGCCCGCTGAAGATTGTCATCCTGAACCTGATGCCGCTGAAGATTACGACCGAGACAGACCTCGTGCGCCTGCTCTCGAACACCCCGCTGCAGCTGGACATCAACTTTATGAAACTGCAGAGCCACACACCTAAGAACACGCCGATAGAGCACATGATGATGTTCTACCGCAGCTTTGAGGACATGCAGAACGAGAAGTTCGACGGGATGATCATCACCGGAGCACCCGTCGAGCAACTGGACTACGAGGAGGTGAGCTACTGGGACGAGATAACCCGCATCTTTGCCTGGGCGCGAACCCACGTCACCAGTACGTTGTACATCTGCTGGGCGGCCCAGGCCGGGCTGTACTATCACTATGGTGTGCCTAAATATCAGCTGCCGAAGAAGATGTTCGGCATCTTCCCGCAGACGCCGCTCGACGCACAGCTGCCCATCTTCCGAGGCTTCGACGACACGTTCAAGATGCCGCACAGCCGCCATACCGAGCTTCACCGTGACGACATCCTGGCGCGGCCCGAGCTGACGCTGATAGCTGAGAGCGAAGAGAGCGGCGTGAGCATCGTCATGGCACGCGGCGGCCGTGAGTTCTTCATCACCGGCCACCTGGAGTATGCCCCCGACACGCTCGACCGCGAATACCGTCGCGACCGCGACATCCGCGACGACGTTGACCTGCCGCGCAACTACTACCGCAACGACGACCCCGAGCAGGGGCCGGTAGTGACCTGGCGCGCCCATGCCAACCTCTTCTATGCCAACTGGATAAACTACTACGTCTATCAGGAGACACCGTATAACATCAACGAGATTGCGTGACCAGACCGTTAGAACTGCTGGCTCCGGCCAAGAACTTAGCCTGCGGCATAGCGGCCATTGACCACGGGGCCGACGCCGTCTACATCGGGGCGCAGCGCTTCGGGGCAAGGGCCGCAGCGGGCAACAGTGTCGAGGACATTGCACGCCTGTGTGACTATGCCCACCAATTCCAGGCCAAGGTCTACGTCACGGTCAACACCATCATCTACGACGATGAGCTCGACGACACCCGACGGCTCCTGCAGCAGCTGAAGCAGATCGGCGTTGACGCCGTCCTGGTGCAGGACATGGCGCTGCTTAGTTTTAATACATTAGCCTTCCACGCTTCTACGCAGACCGACAACCGCACGGCCGAGAAGGTGCGCTGGCTGAAGGAGCTGGGATTCCGGCGGGTCGTGCTTGCCCGCGAACTGTCTATCGACGAGATTCGCGCCATCCACGAGGCCGTGCCTGATGTAGAGTTGGAGGTCTTCGTCCACGGTGCCCTCTGCGTCAGCTATAGCGGACAGTGCTATGCCTCGCAGTATTGCTTCGGGCGGTCGGCCAACCGTGGCGAGTGTGCGCAGTTCTGCCGCATGCCGTTCGACCTGGTTGATGCCGACGGGCGTACCGTCGAGCACGACCGCCACCTGCTCTCGCTGAAAGACTTATGCCAGATAGACAACCTCGAGGCGCTGGCCGAGGCCGGGGCCACGTCGTTCAAGATTGAGGGTCGCCTGAAGGATGCCGACTACGTGAAGAACGTCACGGCGGCCTACAGCGAGCGGCTCAACCAGATTGTCAGCCGTCATCCCGACCGCTACCGCCGTGCCTCGCTGGGCCGCTGCCGCTACACGTTCACGCCCAATCTGCAGAAGACGTTCAACCGTGGCTATACCGACTATTTTGCCCACGGACGACAGTCGGGCATTGCCTCGTTCGACACGCCAAAGGCTATGGGCGAGTTTGTCGGCACCGTCAAGGAAGTGCGCCGCGACAGCCTCACCGTTGCCGGCACGTCACGCTTTGCCAACGGCGACGGCCTCTGCTTTATGACCGTCGGGCGCCAGCTGCAGGGCTTCCGTGTGAATAGGGTAGAGGGCAACCGACTTTTTCCGCAGCAGATGCCGGCAGACCTCCGTCCGGGGGTAAGGCTCTATCGCAACAACGATCAGGAGTTTGAACGGCTGCTCGACAAGCCCAGCGCCCAGCGTAAGATAGCCATCACGCTATCGCTGCGACCGACGGCCGACGGTTTCAGCCTGTCGTCAGGCGACGTCACTGTGGAGTTGGCCGTTGAACATCAGACAGCCGAGAAGCCACAGCGCGACAACATCGTGCGCCAGCTGACCAAGCTCGGCAATACACCCTACGAATGCAGCGAGGTCGACCTGCCCGCCGACTTCAACTACTTCATCCCCAGCAGTCTGCTGGCTGAGCTGCGCCGCAAGTTGGTCTCTTGTGGAGTGCGGAGTGAGGAGGGTGGAGCTTCACCCTCCACACTCCACACTCCGCACTCCACACTCCACGAAATCAGCTACCTTGCCAACATCGCCAACCATGAGTCAGCCCGTTTCTACGGCGTTGACCAGCCGACGGCCTACGAACTGCAGCCCACGCCCGATGCCATGCTGATGCAGTGCCGTTACTGCCTGCGTCATGCGCTGGGCTTCTGTGTCCAGAAAGGTGGGCGCCGCCCCTCGTGGCGCGAGCCGCTTTTCCTTCGTCTCGGCGACGGTCGTCGCTTCCGCCTTGAGTTTGATTGTCGTCATTGTCAGATGAATGTCTATGCGTCGAATCCTTAGCCTACTCATGCCGCTCGTACTGCTGACAGCCTGCTACAACCAGGGCCAGCAGACGCCTGATGCCTGGGACCTCACCCAGCAGCAGCTGGACAGCATATCGTTCTACACCACCCACCACTATACCCAGAACTACAACTTCCAGGTGCGGGCCGACTCGATGGCCATCATCAAGCAGCTGCCCGCCGAGGCCCTCAGCGAGATGCCCGTCGACACGCTGACCGTCTATAAGCACGAGCGCATCGTCGTGGCCGACATCACCACGGTGCCGGCCGATACCATCGACTCCATCTGGGTGAAGGTGGCGCGCGACCAGTTCACCTCCGGCTGGATTCACGAGCACGACATGCTCGAGGCCGTCTCGCCCGATGACCCCATCTCAGAGTTCATCGACTTCTTCTCCGACGCCCATCTGCTCATCTTCCTCGGGCTGATTGTCCTTGTCGGCGCCGTCGTCGTCATCAGGAAGCTGAACATCCGCCAGGCCAAGCTCGTCCACTTCAACGACATTCCGTCGTTCTATCCCACGGTGCTCTGCATCCTCGTGGCCACCGCCGCCGTGCTCTACAGCAGCATACAGCTGTTCGACCCCGAGAAGTGGCGCCACTTCTACTATCACCCCACGCTCAACCCCTACGCCGTGCCGCCCATGCTCGGCGCCTTCCTCGTGTCGCTCTGGGCCATGCTCATCGTGGCCATCGCCGTGATCGACGACATGCGCCGCCTGCTGTCGTTTGCCGACGCCCTGCTCTACCTCCTCGGTTTGGGGGCCGTCTGTGCCGTCGTCTATATCGTCTTCAGCTTCTTCACCTTATATTATATAGGCTACCTGCTCTACGTCGTCTACGTCGCCTTTGCCCTCTGGAGCTACTTCCGCCGTCCCCGGCCACGCTACCAGTGCGGGCGCTGCGGGGCCACGCTCTACGAGAAGGGCACCTGTCCCCACTGTGGCGCGCTGAACGAGTAGCCGTGTGAAAATCCATATAAATAAGGATTGTGTGTTACGGCGAAAAGTCGTACCTTTGCACCCGGAAATGAAACAGATAAACAACAGAACACTTATGGCAGTAGTCGCCTCGTTGGCCACATTGCCCCTTTTTGCAATTGAGGAGCAGTCAGACTCCTCGCGTGTAGTAGACCTCGACGAGGTAGTCATCATTTCGCAGCCCAAGGAGCAGTACAGCCTGCGCCAGCAGCCTCTCAGTTCTACCGTTTTCTCCAGCTACGAGACTAACAGCCTGCAACTCAACGACCTGCGGTCGCTGTCGCAGTTTGTGCCGTCGTTCACCATGCCCGCCTACGGCTCGCGCTACACCTCGTCGATGTACATCCGTGGCATCGGCTCGCGCGTCAACAACCCCGCCGTCGGTATGTATCTCGACAACATCCCCCTGGTCAGCAAGAGCATGCACAACATGCACCTCTATCAGGTTGACCGTGTCGACGTGCTGCGCGGCCCCCAGGGCACCCTCTACGGTCAGAATACCGAGGGCGGACTCGTGCGCCTCTACTCCAAGAACCCCTTCAGCTACCAGGGCACCGACGTGCGCTTGGGCATAGCCACGGGGCTCTATCGCAACGTTGAGGCTTCGCATTATAATAAGGTCAGCGACGAGTTGGCCTTCTCCGTGGCGGGCTTCTACAACGGCCAGCGTGGATTCTTCGAGAACAAGGCCACCGGCGACCGCGCCGACAAGTACGACGAGGGCGGCGCCAAGGCCCGCCTCATGTGGCAGCCCAGCAGCCGGCTGACGCTCAGCCTGCTTGCCGACTATCAGTACGTCAGCCAGAACGGCTTCCCCTACGGCCAGCTCGACATCGAGAGCGGCAAGGCTGCCGACCCCTCGACCAACCGTCAGGGCACCTACGACCGCCACATGCTCAACGCCGGTCTCAGCATGGCCTACCGCGGCGACCGCGCCGAACTGGGCTACACCGGCAGCTGGCAGTACCTCAAGGACGATATGCTCATGGACATCGACTACACCGCCCGCGACTTCATGCACCTCGAGCAGGCTCAGTTGCAGAACGCCTTCACTCACGAGCTGACGCTCAAGAGCAGCCACGACGGCTTCTGGCAGTGGGCCTTCGGTGCCTTCTACTCCCACCAGGCGCTGAAGACCGATGCCCCCGTCTACTTCGACCCCGAGATGAACCAGTTCCTCTCGAAGACCATCCAGGACTATGCCTACTACGGCATGCTTAACTCCATGGCCAAGCGCATGGGCAAGGAGGCCGCAGCAGCCATGATCGAGCGTGCCGGCGGCTGCCACATCGACATGCAGGTGGCCACTATTCCCGGACTCTTCCGCACGCCGCAGGACAACTACGCCCTGTTCCACGAGTCGAACATCAGCATCACGCCGCGACTGACGGCAACCCTCGGCCTGCGCTACGACCTCAGCCAGGTATCCATCGACTATGACACGCAGGCACTGATGACGCTCGACGAGAACGTCATGGGCGTCAACGTCAAGGCTGCCGTCACCTCAGTTCTCCAGAACCACGAGCGCAGCAGCTTCGAGCAACTCCTGCCCAAGGTCGGACTGAGCTACCGCATCGGCAGCAACGGCAGCAATGTCTACGCCACCGTCTCGAAGGGCTACCGCGCCGGCGGCTTCAACATTCAGATGTTCAGCGACATCCTGCAGACCGAACTGCAGGCCAAGGCCCAGACCGCCCGTGGCGACATGGATATCCAGCACAGCCTGACCGACTATGCCAACATCCGCGAGACCATCAGCTACAAGCCCGAGGAGTCGTGGAACTATGAGTTCGGCACCCACCTGAACCTCTTCAACGGCACCATGCAGTTTGATTTCGCAGGCTACTACATGCAGATACGCAACCAGCAGCTCTCCGTCATGGCCGGCAACTACGGCTTCGGCCGCATGATGGTCAACGCCGGCAAGAGCTACAGCTGCGGCATCGAGGCCTCGCTGCGCGGCTCGGCCCTCGACGGCCGCCTCTACTGGGGTGCCGCCTACGGCTACACCCGCGCCGTCTTCAAGGAGTACATCGACAGCGTGAAGGTCGACGGTGTCAACACGGCTGTCGACTACAAGGACAAGCGCGTGCCTTACATCCCCGAGCACACCTTCAGCCTGATGGCCGACTACCACTTCGGTAAGTTCGTCGTCGGTGCCAATGTCGTCGGCCAGGGTAAGACCTGGTGGGACGAGGCCAATACCTACAGTCAGAAGTTCTACGCCACCCTCGGTGCCCACGTCGACTACGACTTCGGTCCCGCCGTCGTCAGCCTCTGGGGGCGCAACCTGACCGACACCAACTACAACACCTTCGCCGTGGGCAGTGCCGCTACCGGCAGCCAGCTTTTCTTTGCCCACCGTGCCGACCCGCTGCAGGTTGGTCTCGACGTGCGGCTCCACTTCTAAGCGATATTGGAAATTACCCGAAATTATATGAAATTTGCCTGCACCAGGTTTAATTTCTGTAATTTCGGGTAATTTCTTTTGTAAATTGTTTTGGCAATTCCATATTTTTCGTAACTTTGCAGCGATTTAAATACTTTTAAACAGGAACAACGATGAAAAGAATTATGATGACTATGGCGCTCGCCATCACCATGCTGATGGGTGCGCAGAGCGTGCAGGCTCAGGAAGTGCTCACGCCCGAGCAGCAGGCCGCAATGAAGGAGCAGGCTAAGATTCAGAAGGAGGCCGAGAAGCAGGCAAAGGAAGCCGAGAAGCAGGCTAAGGCCGCCGAGAAGGCTCAGAAGAAGCAGGAGAAGGAGGCTAAGAAGAAGGAGAAGGAAGCCAAGAAGCAGCAGAAGGAGGCCGAGAAGAAACAAAAGGAGGCCGAGAAGCGCAAGAAGCTCGCCGACAAGGCCAAGAAGGCTCAGGAGAAGGCTGAGGATGCCCAGAAGAAGGCTCAGAAAGCCATGCAGAAGGCTGCCGAGAATCCCAGCGACCTGAAGCTGCAGGCCAAGTCGATCAAGGCCCAGCAGGCAGCGCAGAAAGCAGCCGACAAAGCGGCCAAGGCGGCCAAGAAGGCAGACTGACAAAGTGAAAAGTGAAAAGTGAAAAGTGAAAAATTTGCTGCCGCCATCCCCTCGTTAGGAGGAAAGGCGGCAGCAAATTTTTCACTTTTCATTTTTCACTTTTCGCTTTCACTTATTCTCCTTTAATGGCAGCAACGCCGGGGAGAACCTTACCCTCGATAGCCTCGAGCAGGGCACCGCCGCCGGTAGAGATGTAGCTTACCTGGTCGGCCAGACCGAACTTGTTGACACAGGCCACAGAGTCGCCACCGCCGATGAGCGAGAAGGCGCCCTCCTTGGTAGCTTCGGCAATAGCCTCGCCGATGGCGCGGCTGCCAGCTGTGAAGGCGTCGCACTCGAAGACACCGGCAGGACCGTTCCACAGAATGGTCTTTGCACCCTTGATGGCAGCCTGGAAAGCCTTCTGGCTCTCAGGACCGGCATCGACACCCTCGAAGCCGGCGGGCACCTTGTTGGCGGGGCAAGTGATAATCTGGGCACCCTCCTTGACGGTCATCGTACCGAAGTCCAGACCGTTGGTAGCGGTGCAGTCGGTGCCGAGCACCAGCTCGACGCCGTTCTTCTTGGCCAGCTCCTCAACGCCGAGAGCCACGTCGAGCTTGTCGAGCTCAACGATAGAGTCGCCGATCTCGCCGTCGTGAGCCTTGGCGAAGGTGTAGGTCATACCGCCGCAGAGGATGAGCTTGTCGACCTTGCCGAGCAGGTTCTCGATGATGCCGATCTTCGACGAGACCTTCGAGCCACCCATGATGGCGACGAAGGGGCGCTTGATGTTGCTGAGCACGTTGTCGACAGCCTGCACCTCCTTCTCCATCAGCAGGCCGAGCATCTTGTTGTCGGCATCGAAGTAGTCGGCGATGACAGCCGTAGAGGCGTGCTTGCGGTGAGCCGTACCGAAGGCGTCCATCACGTAGCAGTCGGCATAGCTGGCCAGCGTCTTGGCAAACTCCTTCTGCGAAGCCTTCATGGCCTTCTTGGCCTCGTCGTACTCGGGCGTACCCTTCTCGACGCCGACGGGCTTACCCTCTTCCTCGGGATAGTAGCGCAGGTTCTCGAGCAGCAGGGCCTCGCCCATCTTCAGCTGGGCGGCAGCCTCCTGAGCCTTGGCACAGTCGGGGGCGAAAGCCACGGGCACGCCGAGGGCCTTCTCTACGGCCTCGCGAATCTGGCCGAGCGACAGCTTCGGGTTCACCTTTCCCTTGGGCTTGCCCATGTGCGACATGATGATCACGGCACCGCCGTCGCTGAGAATCTTCTTCAGCGTGGGCAGTGCGCCGCGGATGCGGGTGTCGTCAGTAATCTTACCATTCTCGTCGAGGGGCACGTTGAAGTCAACGCGCACGATTGCCTTCTTACCGGCAAAGTTCATTTCGTTAATTGTCATAACTGTGTTTAAATGTTTAAAAATGTATTTGTTGGTCTTTGTTCCTTGTTAGTCTTCGTCGAAGAGATCTATCTCTCGGCTGTCCTTGTAGTATCCGTCTTCCACTTCAGCATCTTCGTTCACGAGGCTGACGTCCATCAGCTGTTCGGCCTCAACTTCCAGCACCTCGATGCTGGGCTTATCATATTTCTTCATATCGTTGTCCTCCTTCTCTAATTATTTAACAATCATTTTCTTTCCGTTCACAATGTACAGGCCCTTCGTCGGGGCAGCCACCTTGCGGCCCAGCAGGTCGTAGACCGTCTGACCGTCAGCCGTCTCAACAGCCTTGATGCCCGTAGCCTCGCCCTCGATGACCATCTTCAGTTCGCGCGCGCCGGCGGCGGTCACGTCGTATTTAGTTCTCAGGTATGCCTTGCCACCCTTTATCTTGTCGCCGGTAGCTTTCTTGAATACACCGTCCTGCAGGATGTAGCAGAACCATTCGTCGTAGGAGTAAGACACCTTTCCTTCTGTTTTGCGACCATATAGTTCGTTATTTTCATCAAGTTTGTCTGCAGACTCGAGAGCCTTGGCCTGATAGCTGCCGGGCTCGCCCATCAGGATAACACCTCTTTCGGCGGGAATCTTACCACTTTCCACAGGCGACAGGACGACAACACCATCAACAACTTTTGCTGTATAGGCTTTAAGTCCCGTTCCGCTGAGGTCAAATGCTGTTGCGCAGCAATATGTCTCCATATCATTAGTCAGAGTGATTTCAACTGGCGGTACGATGGTAAGGGTTGCTATCATCATGGTTGAGGTTCCTTCAGAAGTAACGGCAATGGCCTTGATGGTCGTTGTCTCGCTTACCTCAATTGCGCCACTGTATTTAGTGCTTTCCGTTGAAGGTTCAGTGCCGTCAGTCGTGTAATAGATTTCTGCACCATCAGTTGCACAGCTCAACTCTACGCTTTGGGCTTCGTAATAGGTGCCAGTCGGGATTGAAGAGACGGGAGCCTCAATGGCAGGAGGATTGCCGCAGGTAACAGTAATCGTATAAATAGTTGTAGTTCCTGTAGCTGTCAGAGTAACAGATTGTGCACTGCCTTCCCACGTGCCTTTATCATAATTGTCACCACTCAATCTACCGAGATTATTTCCAGTAAATTCAATCTTCTTTATATACTTAGAACCTGCTGTGAAAGTAAGAGTTCCATCGGCGTAAATGCGAAAATCATATTTACCGGCATTACCATCACTTCCCTGATAAATACGAGTATCTGTTTTTCCAGCTGCCGTCGTGGCTGCGATAGATATTCCGTCTTTCTCGATTGATTCAACCTTTGTTCCTTGGCCAGCTTCAGGAAGTTCAATTCCTAAGGCTTTGATAGCATCTTTGTCGTTTAGGGCGAATGTAACTTCTGTACCAATTGTAATCGTGATCTCTGAGATACTTGACTTAACGCTTCCCAAATAGGCAATCGCCTTAATAGTAGCATCATCAGACACTTCGATTGCTCCTTTATATTCAGTGCTGTTATCTGTCGGATCTGTGCCATCGAGGGTGTAATAGATGGTTGCACCGTCCGTGGTAGTGCTGATTTCTACGCTTTGAGTAGAGGTATAGTTGCCGGACTCAATGGAGAACGTAGGTGCTTCGCATGTGGGAGCGTCACTGCCGCCTTCGCCATAGGTGACCGCAATGCTTTTAACATAGAGAGCCTTAGTTGCGCTGCTCGGTTTAGTAACGGTTACTACTATTTCACCAGTGGCAGAGCCTACAAATGTGTGATCAGTTGCCGTCGAGGTGAGCGATTGGGCATCGCCGCCAAAGGCCTTACCACCAACAGTCACGTCAACGGTTGCGCTGACACCATTTGCGGTACTTGCGTTAACGACAATCTTTGAGATTTTTTCCGTGATGTCGGATGTTGAAAGCTTGATATACTGAACAGCTGCGCTACTTGTTCCATAGTGGATGCCTTTATTATTGTCAAAATTGGATTCTTTTCCATCGGATGTTACGGCCCATACGGTGCCGTCGTCAGCAGTTCCTGATCCGTTACACTTATCAGTAAACGACAGTGTACTAGTCACATCCTCGGCCCATGCCGAACCAGCTCCGAGCAGCATCACTGCCAGGAGGAGTAACGATTTGAAATGTAGTTTTCTTTTCATGTTTAAATAGTTTTATAAGTTAATAATTTAGATTATTCTCTGTGCAAAGGTAGGCATTTTCCAGCAATCTGCCAAACATTTAACGGATTTTTCATGTACCCCAAAATGTATTAAAAGGTGGCGACCGTTTGGCCGCCACCTTGATGGTCTCAATACTCTGGTTCTTCGTAAGTTTCCCACATGTCATTCTGACGTGACAGGTTGCCGCTTGTCTCGCTGGTTTCGGGGGCAGTGCTTCTTTTGAAACCTTTTTCAACCGGGCTGAGCGCAATCATGTCTTCGGTCATCACGTCGAGGATTTCCACCTCGGGCTTTTGGTATGTCTTCATAATGTTTACTGGTTTAATTCGTTGTTTGTTACTTAATCACCACCTTCTTGCCGCCGATGATGTAGAGTCCCTTCCGGGCCTTCGCGACGCGCTGTCCGGCCAGGTTGTATATCTCGCCGTCCTGCTGCTGGCTCTCAACGGCCTTGATGGCAGTTGTCTCGTCTACGGCGATGAAGTCACGCGACGAATTCGGCAAGGCAGGGATGTAGGCGGTATGGGCACCAACGGTGAAGGCATTCGCTGTGGTCTTGTAGAAGCCAACACCAGAGTCACCGTTCAAGAGTACGAAGATACCTGACTCATTGACAGTGGTCTGCTCGGTGACACCGATCAAGGCGTTGCCAGTAAGAGCGGCAGCATTGGCTGCAACGGGAACAGAGTATGTGCCTTTAGCGCCCTTCAGCAGTACACCCTGTCCGGCAGGAACCTGCTTAACCTCGCTGAAGCTCACCTCAGTGTCGGCGATAGCGGCCTTGTAGGCTGTCAGGCCGGTATTAGAGAAGTCAAGGTCTTTTTCAGAGCAGTAGGTGGCATAGCCTGCATCGGTGATGGTGACAGTAGCACCCTCTTCATCAGCAACAAACTTGTATAGCTGTATGGCTTGCTGACCACTCTTGTAGTAGCGGAAACGAGCTTGGTTAGAAGCTGAGTTGTAGCGCAGTGTCATTGTGCTGCTTTCAAAGACAGCAGCAATAACGGCATTCTTATTCTCATCAATGCTGAACGAATGGGTGTATGTAGTAGCATCGTCAGACGTATTCAGTCCATTTTTGTTACTTGAAACACCGATATACTGTCCCGATGCGCTTTGCAGCGTTCCTGCGGTGACGTCGATATTAAACACTGACAGGGCATTTGTAGCCGTTGCGGCAATTGTTCCATCCTCGATTGTCACCTCAATAGTATTGTTCTCGGCATCCAGTGTTGCGAGGCTGCCATCGAAAGCGACACTACCCTCTTCACAAACGATAAGGTATTGACCGCTGGTAATATCGTCCGTGCTGGTAACCTTTACGAAGGTTCCAATTGTCTCCTCTGGTGCAACCGCGGTAGCGGAAACTGTAACATTATGAGTAGGCATGGTAAATGAATAATATCCAGTATCGTCCAATTGTGAGGTGACATCTGTGCCATCAACCAACAGTTTTAGTTCATAGCCTTCTGCTGCACTTACACTTAAACCTACTTCAGTGCCATTGCTCACTTGCTGAGTTGTGCTACCTTCCACTCCTTCGATGGCTGTGCCTCCCACGAACGTGAATATTTCAACATTATCCGATGCTGTTACCGTTAAGGTATATTCTACAGTGGGGGCAGTCACTTCCTCAATATCATCTGCGCTGCGGGGCAGAATCTCCTTCGTGTTGCTGTACTGCTGGTAAATACCAGTGATGTTGTATGTCTTTCCATCCTCAAGGGCATCGAAAGCATAGAGCGCATTATACACCTGGAGTGTAGTCGTACCGTCTGTCAGATAGTACTTGCCACTTGAAACACTGCATGTCAAGTTCTCATAGCTAACAAGAGCACCCGTGTTCACGCCTGCCAGCTCAGCCAAGGCAATATCTGCTTCGCTGACAATACCACCCGCGGTGATGGTCAGGTCGGAGGCATCCAGGTTTGTTATCTCTGCAAAACCATGGAACAAAACAAGCTTACAACTGACAGCTGTGCCAGAAAGGATGCTGCCAGCGACATAGGTGTTATTGAGTCCACCGTTATTGTCATAGATAACAAAACCATTGGTGCCATCGGTGACGAACACGTTCTTGCCGTTAGTCGAAACACCAGACACCACCCAGCTGTCGAATGTCACCTGAACCTCAGTCTCAGTGCTCGTGGCAGCAGCAACCAGCTCGGGGATAGTCGTGTAGACCACAGCGGGAGCAGGAGCAGCAGCCTGCGTTACGTTTACCTCCTTAGTAACGGTCTCATTGTCGCCGTAGGTGTAGGTCAGTGTTACAGTAGCTGTGCGCTCTGCAGTCTCTGTGTTGGCAGAGCAGGTGAAAGGAGCCGTTTCGCCAATAGTGCCAAGAGTGAGCCATTCTGCTGTGGTAGTTGCTGTTAAGTTGCCGCCTTCAACGCCGTTGGTGAGAGTGTAAGCAATGCTGCCCTCTGTGGCATTGTATGCAATGTTCACATTATTGGCAGAAATAGAAGGAACAATAACAGGAGTGGCGCCTTCGACGAAAATGTCAAGATAGAAGTTGCAGTTACTAAAATTATTGCTGGTGGTCACAGAATATGCGCCATAACTATATGAAGAATTCAGAGCCACACCTCTATCGCTAATATTCTTGTTCGTAATATAGAAACCTTCATATCCACTTACCAATGCGGAAGCGTTAGAAGTTTCTTTGGCGATGGTCCATACAGTATTATCACCGCCCTCCACGAAATCGGTAGCACTTTTACAACCGAGCGTTTTACCGCTGGAGTTGGTAAAAGTATAACCATCTGCGGTTACCCCTACAGTCCAGTAATAGGTGCTTTCATCATTAAGGATACCAGATGGGAGTTCTTCACCTTTGTCTGTAGATTGTGATTCAAAAGCAACGCCAGTAGGCTTCCCTGAAGTAGCCGCTGTCATTGCATAATAAGCGTTAGCTGTTGTATTGTACCGCGCAGCGATGATTACTTTTGCACCGTCGGTAAGATCGTTCAAAGAGTTAATGCGCACATAACCATCGCCAGAATAAGGAGGTTTGAACGTATATGTTGCGCTTGCTACATCACTGTTGTTCATACCTTCCTTAACAGCCATTGCCTTGATGGTAGTGGCGCTACTAACAGGAATTGCAGAAGAATAAGTGCTGCTATTTGTTGTAGGATCTGTGCCGTCAGTAGTGTAGTAAACAGTAGCTCCCTCAGTGGTGGTGCTAATCACTACATTCTGAGTAGATGTGTATGTTCCTGAGGCAGGAGAGAAGGTAGGAATGGCACAAGTAGAGGTTGTGGATGCTTCAGTGGAAAAGGTAATAGATACATCGTCAACATATCTAACCGCAGTTGTGTTATAGCAGTGGAATCTTACATAATACTGAGTTGTTCCGTCAAATGTCTTTGTTTTTGTTGTGTAGGACCCATTTGAAAAACTACCCATAGTATAAGTTTCGGCAGCGGTCCACGTTTGGCCATCTGTTGACGTCTCAATATATACGTTATAATTACTGTTGTTAGAAGTACGTTTGAATGCGAAAGAAAAAGACTTTACGTATACTTTTTCAATATACTGAACATACGTGTTGTTAGTGTTGATTTTTCCTGCGTACGAACCTGAGGTACCTTGGGCTTCAGTCTTTTCAATGGCATCAGTAATTGTCCATGCGGTTGCATCATCACTATCTTCCCAGCCATAGGATACAGTGGTGTCTTCTGCCCACGCACTCCCTATGCCCATTATCATGGCGCATAGCAAGAGCATTGTTTTCAAATGTAGTTTTTTGATCATGTTTGTATACTTTTTAGTTAATAATTTGTTAATTCAGAACTATAATCGTCGTATTACCGTGCAAAGGTAATCATTTCTGCGGAAACAGCCAAACATTTTACGCTTTTTCACACGCGCGTAATGATGAATTTCTTGCATTTCCTGCACTTTCTGCACTGACCACTGACTATCAGGCGGTTACGGTCTTCAAGTCGCCGTATTTCCTGCACCTAATGTTGCACTTGTCTGGCGTAAACATCATTTTCTGTTACAAACCGATGTTCGATACTACCTAAAATATGGCTGGTTCTTGAACAAGAGGCGGCGCTTTTTGCCAAAAACATGGGGCTTTTTTGGGTTTTTGCGCCATGAAAAACCATTTTTCCTGCCTTGAAAATCAGATTTTCAAAGCATGCCAAAAAAGCTGACTGACTTTTTGAAATATTTTTACGCCACGCCTTGTAGCTAACGCCGAAGTGCAGGAAATCAGCTGGAACAAGTGCAGGAAAAACGGGCTCTGCCGAGTCGTAACTCGCTGACAGTCAGCAGAAAGTGCAGAAAGTGCAGGAAAATAAAGGATGACTAACCTGTGTGTAACTGTTAATATTGCAAAAAAACAGGCAAAAGTCGCAGATTATTTGTACTTTTGCCGACGAAATGAAAGACTCTGTAATTATACTCAGCGGCGGCATGGACTCCGTGACGCTGCTCTACGACCAGCAGGAGCGCATTGCGCTGGCCGTCTCGTTCGACTACGGTTCGAACCACAATGCGCGTGAGATACCGTTTGCCCGGCTGCACTGCGAGCGTCTCGGCATTGAGCACCTGGTGATTCCCCTGCAGTTCATGGCCCAGTATTTCGAGAGCTCGCTGCTACAGGGCGCCGATGCCATTCCCGAGGGTCACTATGCCGACGAGAACATGCGGTCGACGGTGGTGCCCTTCCGTAACGGCATCATGCTCTCGGTGGCCATCGGGCTGGCCGAGAGCCGTGGGCTGAAGCATGTGATGATGGCCAACCACGGCGGCGACCACACCATCTATCCCGACTGCCGTCCGGAGTTCGTCAGCGCCATGAGCGAGGCGGCGCGCACGGGAACGTTCCCCGGCATCACGCTGCTCTGTCCGTTCACCAACATGACGAAGGCCGAGATCGCCGTCCGCGGCCGCGACCTGGGCATCGACTATGCCGAGACGTGGTCGTGCTACAAGGGCGGCGACGTCCACTGCGGCCGCTGTGGCACCTGTGTTGAACGGCGCGAAGCGTTGGCCGAAGCGGGCATCGACGACCCTACGGTGTACGAGGAATAGACTACGAACATTGGGGGCATTCTTATCAAAACTACGAATTTCACGAATTATACGAATTTTTAAGTGCCGACACAGAGCCGGGAAATTCGTGTAATTCGTGAAATTCGTAGTCGTAATATCTTACTGCTTCAGCAGGTACTGCTTGAAGTCGTCGAACGCCTTGGACATCGGGACGCTCTGCTTCTGGCCACGCATGAAGGCGGCCAGACGGTCGGGAATCTCGACGTCGATGCCGAGAATCTCGTCGACCTTCTCCTTGAACTTCGCGGGGTGGGCCGTCTCGCAGAAGACGCCGACCTCGCCCTCGTGCAGGCCGTCGGCCAGGGCCTGGTAGCCGCAGGCACCGTGGGGGTCGAGCACGTAGCCCGTCTCGGCGTAGCACTGGCGCATGGTCTGCCGTATCTGTTCGTCGCTGTAGGTCGCCCCGCTGATGAGTGCGGCGATGCGCTCGTGGTCTCCTTTGTAGAGGTCGTAGATGCGGGCGAAGTTCGAGGGGTCGCCCACGTCCATGGCGTTTGCCAGCGTCTGTACCGACGGCTTCGGCTCGTATCGGCCCGTCTGCAGGTAGTTGTAGAAGACGTCGTTGGCGTTGTTGGCGGCAATGAACCGGCTGATGGGCAGTCCCATCTCGTGGCCGAAGAGGGCGGCGCAGATGTTGCCGAAGTTGCCCGAGGGCACGCAGACCACGAGGGATTTACGATTTTTGATTTTCGATTTACGATTTTCGATTTCCTTCATCCGGGCGTAGGCGTTGAAGTAGTAGAACGCCTGGGGCAGGAAGCGGGCCACGTTGATGGAGTTGGCCGACGTGAGGCGCATGTGGCGGTTCAGCTCTTCATCCATGAAGGCCGACTTGACCAGCCGCTGGCAGTCGTCGAAGACGCCGTCGACCTCGACGGCGGTGATGTTCTGTCCGAGGGTGGTGAACTGGCACTCCTGAATGGGGCTGACCTTGCCCTTGGGGTAGAGCACGTAGACGTGGATGCCGTCGACGCCGAGGAAGCCGTTGGCCACGGCCGAGCCGGTGTCGCCCGATGTGGCCACGAGCACGTTGACCTGCTGGCTGCTGCCTTCCATGCGTATGAAGTACTGCAGCAGTCGGGCCATGAACCGTGCGCCGACGTCCTTGAAGGCGAGCGTCGGTCCGTGGAAGAGCTCGAGCGAGTAGATGTTGTCGGTGACGGGTACGACGGGGCAGTCGAAGCTGAGCGTGTCGTAGACGATGTCCTGCAGGGCGTCGAGGTCGATGTCGTCGCCGAAGAAGGCGCTTGCCACGTTGTAGGCGATGTCGCGGAACGACATCTCGTGAATGTTGTCGAAGAAGGCCTTCGGCAGGTGCTTGATTTCCTGCGGCATGTAGAGTCCGCGGTCCTCTGCCAGCCCTTTGACCACCGCCTTGCGGAGGTCGGCGACGGGGGCTTTCCCGTTGGTGCTATAATACTGCATAAGTGTTTGGCGTTGTGAATGTTGTATGTTTCTGTTTTAGATAACCTCGATGCCCAGCTTCTCGCACAGGCCGAGGCTCATCTCCTTGAGCTTGAACTTCTGGATCTTGCCCGAGCCGGTGAGCGGGAACTCGTCGATGAAGAAGACGTACTTAGGTATCTTGTAGCGTGCTATCTTGCCGCGGCAGAAGTCCTGCACCTCCTCGGGCGTCATCGTCACGCCGGGCTGCAGGATGATGAAGGCGCCGACGGCCTCGCCGTACTTCTTCGACGGCACGGCAGCCACCTGCACGTCCTTGATGCCGGGCATGTGGTAGAGGAACTCCTCGATCTCGCGTGGGTAGATGTTCTCGCCGCCGCGGATGATCATGTCCTTGATGCGGCCGGTGATGCGGTAGAAGCCGTTCTCGTCCTTCACGCCGAGGTCGCCGGAGTGGAGGAATCCGTTCTTGTCGATGACCTCGGCCGTGGCCTGGGGGTTCTTGTAGTAGCCCTTCATGACGTTGAAGCCGCGGCAGCACATCTCGCCCTGCACGCCTACGGGGCACTCCTCGCCGGTTTCGGGGTCGAGCACCTTCACCTCGACGAACGGGTAGTCGCGGCCCACGGTGGTGCAGCGCTGCTCGAACGAGTCGTTCAGGCAGGTCTGCGTCATGCCAGGCGACGACTCGGTGAGTCCGTAGACAGAGGTGATGGTCATGTACATCTTCTCGCTGACGCGCTTCATCATCTCGACGGGGCAGAGCGAGCCGGCCATGATGCCGGTGCGCAGGCAGGTGAGGTCGAACATGTCGAACATGGGGTGGTCGAGCTCGGCAATGAACATTGTGGGCACGCCGTAGACGGCCGTACAACGCTCCTTATGGATGGAGGCGAGCACGACGAGTGGGTCGAACTTCTCGACCATGACCTCGGTGCAGCCGTGGGTGAGGCAATTCATCGTGGCGAGCACCACGCCGAAGCAGTGGAACAGCGGCACGCAGACGCAGAGCTTGTCGGCCTGGGTGAAGCCCATGTTCTCGCCGGTGAAGTAGCCGTCGTTGGCAATGTTGAAGTGGGTCAGCATGACGCCCTTGGGGAATCCCGTTGTGCCGCTGGTGTACTGCATGTTGCAGACGTCGTGGCAGGTCACCTTGCTCTTCACCTCGTTGAGTGTCTCGTCCTCGATGTTCTGACCCAGTAGCAGCAGTTCGGCGGTGTTGTACATGCCGCGATACTTCTCCATGCCGATGAAGACGACGTTCTTCATGTGGGGGAAGCGCTCGCTCTTGAGGTGGCCGCGCTCCGAGGTGCGCAGCTCGGGCAGCATCTCGTAGGTCATGTCGACGTAGTTGCAGTCCCAGGTGCCGTCGGTGATGCAGAGGGTGTGCATGTCGGAGTCCTTGCAGAGGTACTCCAGCTCGTTCTGCTTGTAGTTGGTGTTCACGGTGACGAGCACGGCGCCGATCTTTGCCGTGGCGTAGAGGAACGTCAGCCAGTCGGGCACGTTGGTGGCCCAGATGCCGACGTTGGAGCCCTTCTTGACACCGATGGCGAGCAGGCCCTTGGCCAGGTTGTCGACGCGCTCGTTGAACTGGCTCCAGGTGAAGCGCAGGTTGCGGTCGCTGTAGACGATGTATTCATGGTCGGGGGTGGTCTCGGCCCAGTACTCGAGCCACTGTCCGAGTGTGCGCTCGAAGAGCTGGTAGCCCTCCGAGCCAGTCTCTGCCGGATATGTGCGGTCAGGCAGTGGCCTGCCTGCCATGTCTAATCTTACGTTGCTCATCTTAATTGTCAATTATCAATTGTCAATTATCATCAGAACGGAATATATACCAATGCCAATATCTTGGCCTGCTTGCCGGCAGCACCGTGGAGGTGGTGCTTCACGATAGAGTCGTAGTAGATGCTGTCGCCGGGGTTGAGCGTGTACTTGTCCTTGCCGTAGTCGAGCTCCACCTGGCCCTCCATGACGTAGATGAACTCCTCGCCCTCGTGGGCCGACAGCTGGTAGCTGGTCTCGCCGTTGGGGTTGATGTCTATGATGAAGGGTTCCATGTGGCGTCCGGCCTTCTGCTGGGCCAGGGGGTGGTACTCCATGTGGCGTCGGGCGTCGGT